>Ga0214542_1007221_pt1 | contig 19493 bp, 15 predicted proteins | sample CNSS1metaG_FD_160096 | JGI IMG/M metagenome (GOLD analysis project Ga0214542, IMG submission 160096) | Root nodule microbial communities from cowpea collected in UCLA plant growth center, Los Angeles, California, USA - CNSS1 | ecosystem: Host-associated > Plants > Roots > Nodule | place: USA...
AAAAAAATAAATAATATTTATATTTTTTTATATATATATATATATATATATATATATATATATATATATATATATATATATATATATATATATATATATATATATATATATTCTTTGACCAAGTATCCCACCGGCAATTTTGTGAGACACATACCTTCAGGCAATGGCACAACTAAGAAGAAAGAATACCTGAAAAACAACTCGATGCTCAAAACTACAGAAGTCTACAACCAGGTAATGAGAACTTCCATTTTTCAAGCTTTCACGTTCCTTGATTCTCTCCATAGCTTTAAATGTGAGGCGATCCAGCCAGTCTACTCGTTGAATTTGACCTCGTTCATACTTGTTCACAAGCTTTTCCAGTCGTTCCAATTCTCCACGTTCGAGCTTAGGGACCTAATGAGAACAAACAAAAGTATGTTTTATAAGACCGAAAGGTTTCAACAAATTAAACAAAAAAGGAAAATGAAACTTATGCTTGTTTGAAACATTCACTACCTTTCCAGGTGTAGTAGTAGGAGATGTCCCATCTGCCTCTTTTCCTGCCCAAAGCCTAAGTTTTTGCTTCCCAGTTTTGAGCTGCTTTTTGTTATTGAAGAGAAGAATTGTTGCGCCTCCAATCAATCCTTCACCATGTGAAAGATCCCAAACCTATTATTCATACAACAACATTACCAAAATAATGAAGCTCACACTTCACAAATTATAAAGAAAATTTTGGTATAATGGAAGCTGATAAAATTCAGACATAACCAGAATTTAGTTCTTGCAACAATTCACAATTGGGAATAAAACAAGTTTTGTGCTATCACTACTTGAAAGAAGCATAAATAAGCTTTTAAGCTAAATTTGCAACTTACAGTGAAGGTGAGTTGTGACTGAGCAGTTAAGTCTCGATATTTAGTTGTTAACGTGATGAGCTCATTCCAACAAAATGGTGGTCCAGCGGACTCCAACCTTCACCAGATGATTTAAAAATATTAAAATTCTCAAATACCTTAAAATTTTAGTAATATTATCACTGTTAACACATTGCTGATTGGGTAAACATTCCAAAAATTGGTTAAAAAATCCCACCCAATTGAATTCAAATCGTTCCTTTTAACACAACACCTGACCTACCAGGGTATAGGAACGTGCAGATGAAAACAAAAAGAGTTATAGAAGAGGTAAAACAGCAAAAACAAATCTCATCCTATAAAATCAATTCCTCCAGTACATAGTAGCAAGGTTACGCAATCAAAACTTTTAGAAGAGTGCTGGGAACACACCCAATAACACTAGCTCTCTAACACACTCTCTCCCTTTGATTAAAGATTATTGAAAGTGTTACCCTAGTTGCATCACGTGTGAAGTATATATACAGGAATCAAAATAGCTTAATTAAAAAAAAAAAAACCTTGTTCTGGTGGGAAGGCCAAACGGCGCACCATCAATGAACAACGCACACTCCACATATATCTCCGAGGTTCTATTCTCCGCGGGGGCATTGTTTTCTGCAATAAGCAAATAAGACGAAACTGTGAAGTGCACAATCGATGAAGATTTGAGATTGCACAAGAGCTCAAACTCTGACCAGATAATCGGTGAATTGAATAGTGACATGAGGAATTAGAAAAGAGTGGGAAAGAAACCTGAATTGGGGAATTTGGAAAAGGGGAAACTGCCTTCGAGACGCTCAATGCGGAAAGTGACGGGAAGATTGATGTCGCAGGACAAGAAGAAGCGAAACTCGTTACCGGTCATCGGAACTACTTGGTTGTGCTGAAGCAGTGTTCGATGAATCACTTCCAGGAGAATAGAAACAGAGTCCAATGGGATCGGAATTTCTATTCTTCAACTTCATACCAGAAACAAAGAAAGAGAGTAAGAAAGAGAGTTACCTACTTTTGCTATACGTTCTCCTTCAGGGCCCGTTATTTTATTATATTATTATTAGTATTAATAATATAATAATTAGTATTAGTATTATTATTTAAATTAATATTATCGTCAATGTTTGCATTGGTATTAATAGTGATATTAATTTTTATTTAGATAAATGTAATAATAATATAATTATTATTCTATAAAAATAATTATATAAAAATATTTAACACTTAATAAATAAAACTTTATTAACAAATAAACAATTAAAAAAAAATTTAATTCGATTGACGTTGTAATGTATAGGTTAAAATATATTTTTAGTCCCAATTTTCGTCAAGTTTTTTCAAATAAGTCCTAATTTTTGTTTTGTGTTCAAATAGGTCCCAATTTTCATCAATTTTGTTCAATTGGGTCATTTTTTGCTAACACCGTTTAAATCATTAACGGTCATGATTGTCACGTGTCACTTCGTGGTTTCTTTGAATTTTTTTTATTTTTTTAAAATTTTTTTAAAATTTTTTAAAATGTTTTTAAAAAAAATAAATTTTTTTAAATGTACACGTGTCAACCCAGGAGTGTGCCACGTGTCACTTTGTGGTTTTTTTGAATTTTTTTTTAAATTCTTTTAAAATTTTGTTTAATTTTTTTTAAATGTCCACGTGTCAACCCAGTAGCGTGCCATGTGTCAAAGTCAATGTTCTAAATTCAATTTGGTCCCTATATTTGTTATTTTTGTTCAATTAGGTCTCAATTTTTGTTAACATTAACCAATTTGGTCCCTCTCCAAATTAAAACCAAATTTAATTTTTATATTAAAATTCACATTTTTTATTAAATATTTTTATATAATATATTAAAATGCACATCATTATAACTTTGATATAAAAATTAAATTTGGTCACATCTTCAATAGGGACCAGATTGGTTAATGTTAACAAAAATTGGGACCTAATTGAACAAAAATAACAAATATAGGGACCAAATTGAATATATAATATTGACTTTGACACGTGACACACTACTGGGTTGACACGTGGACATTTAAAAAAAATTAAACAAAATTCAAAAAAAATAAAATAAAAAATTCAAAAAAACCACGAAGTGACACATGGCACGCTCCTAGGTTGACACGTGTACATTTAAAAAATATATTCAAAAAAAATTCAAAAAAAACCACGAAGTGACACGTGGCAGTCACTATTTATGGTCGTTAATGATTTAAACGGTGTTAGCAAAAAAGGACCCAATTGAACAAAATTGACGAAAATTGGGACCTATTTGAACACAAAATCAAAATTAGGACTTATTTGAAAAAACTTGACGAAAATGGGGACAAAAATGTATTTTAACCTTATTTATATATATTTATGTATATATATGGGTAAAAATGAATTATGGAGTTAAAAAATGGCATCCTTACTTTTAGTTTCTCCTTTCAGGCCAGTTCTGTCTCTTCGAGTTCCTTCTGGTAGTTACTCCGCCGCGGACCGTCGTCCTGTACTATTATGCGGTGGTAGTCGTCGTACACTTTCGTTTTCTGGTGGTCGCGTTCCATTATTCGGCGGTGCGGTTGTTTCCTCAAATGCTCCTTACTCCGCTTCAACGAATATCTCCGCGTCGAAGGCAGGTGTTCTTCGAACGTTGATGGAACCTATACCATCTGTTGGACTTCCAATCACCAACGCTCCGGTGGCGTCTATTCTCAGAATAATAATAATGTGTCTCCTATTCTCTAAATCTTTCGCGGCTCACGCGAAATCTCCATACCTCATCGGCGACGACTCTGACTCTCCTCCTTCCTCGGCGAAGGACAATGAAAAGCCGAAAGAAAATCCACTCCTCCTCTTTCTGAAGAGGTGGAAGTGGACAGTTAAAGTCAGTTTTACCGTTACTAACCGTGAGTGAGTATTTTTTTGTATGATATATGATGTATAGTATAACAATACTTGTGCGTATGTCGTATCATTTCTGTAATGAACCTTATGTCGTATCATTTCTGTAATGAACCTTATATCGTATGAAATTCATTCGCATCTTCAATATATTTTTTATCTTATCGTAACATTTATGTAATTATGTTAAAATGATGTATGTCAATTAAAAAATTGTTATGCCTCACATTTAAATATTTCTATAATTTTTTTATATTTTTATTTATTATATATTTTCCTTTCGCATGAGAATATGTTTAATACTCTCAATTAATGTAATATAAAAAAAAATCTTTACTTATTATTATTATTATTATTGATTTTTTTTTTAAGTTTAAGAACACTTTTGTTTCCTTAAAATAATTTTCGTTATTTTTCAACCATTGAGTATGTATGTTGATATTTGAAAAGTTTTCTTAGATCTCTAAGGTATTTTTTATCTTATTATACCCTTGATTATATATTTGATTTCCTTTGTGCGATTTTTTTCAATAGTCTCTCAAATTATTTCTTAGAGACACATTTGTAAACTTTTAACATTTTTTTATTGTTTATTTTTATCATGTAAAATAATATTTCGATATATTCTATCTAATTATTTTTTATTTTCTAACTCATTATCAATCATATTGTAATTTTTTCACATTAATTATGTAAATAACTTTTATTTACTATAATATGAAAATTTAATGTAATTGCCATGAATTTTTTTTTTCACTATCCAACATATATTGGAGTTCAAAAGATACAAAATCTAAGTTAAAATTTTATTATTATATTTATTATTTGTTCTTTGTGTCATTTTGATCAGTGATGTATTATAACTTTTAGGTTAAATTATGTGTTTGGTCTCCATTTTCGTAGCAAAATATCAATTTGGTCCCTTTATTTTTTTTATCTCAATTTGGTCCCTATTTTGAAAAGTTTGATGCAATCAAGTCTTTTCCGTTAGTGGTGTTGTAACAGCGTTAAATGGAGTGTCACGTTTCAATTTCTCCATTTTCAGAGGTACCTTCTGATTCTATATCTGATAATACTAATGTGCTTAGGATTGTGCATCCATGTGCATCCATGTGCATTCATGTGCACCAACGTTCATCACTTCCGCTTGATAATTTCTCCTCTGTTAATGACAATCAGGTTTCTTAATAGACTTTCCTCCTTCGTCGTCGAAGAACAATGAGAAAGAGAAGGGGAATCCACTCTTCCACTGGTCATGTCGTTCCTTTTTCCACCGTCGGTCCTTTCTCCACCGTCGGTTGTGCAGTTCCTTTCTCCACCACCGCCGATCGTGTTCCTACCTTGAGGCCGGTCACCGCTGGTCGTGCCGTTTCTTTCTCCTCCACTACCAGTACCGTTCCTTTCTTCACCTCCGATTGTGTCGTTTCTTTCTCCACTATCGGTCGTGTTGTTCCTTCCTCCATCGCCGTTTGTGCCGTTCCTTTCTCCATTTCGGCGACCGACACTCTTCGAACTATGCTTGAACGTCTCTTATCTCTCGGTATTCCTTTCCCCACGGCTTCGACGACGTTTGTTATCGGTATCATTCTACTCTGCCTCCTCGTCTCTAAATTTTTTGTGGCTGACGCAAAAACATTGTTCGTGACTGACGCAAAAATGGTATCCGCCTCACTCCTCACCGACTCCGACGACTCCTCGCCTCCTTCGTCGGCCAATGAGAAGGGGAAGGGGAATCTCCTCTTCCTCTTTCTAAAGAAATTGAGAGGTATAAAGCACAACTTGTGGCTAAAGGTTACACTCAATCTTATGGTGTAGATTACCAAGAAATGTTCGCACCAGTAGCCAAGCTCAATACTGTGAGAATACTTCTGTCACTAGCAACAAATCAAGATTGGCCTCTTCTACAATTTGTTGTGAAAAATCCTTTCCTACATGCAACAATTTCAGAAGAAATTTATATGAATTCTCCACCAAGTATGACAGATTCAATTGGAATGAAGGTTTACAAATTAAAGAAGGCTCTATATGGATTAAAACAATCCACAAGAGCATTGTTTGGAAGGTTTACCAAGTCTATGAAGGCTTTTGGCTATAGAGCTAGTAACTCTGATTACACCTTATTTTTGAAGAGAGGTAAAGGAAGAATTACAGCTTTGATTATATATGTAGATGACATGATTGTTACAGGAAATAACCAAGATGAGATTTTCACTTTACAACGATACCTTGCATCTGATTTTGAGAGGAAACAACTTGGAAACCTTAAATATTTGTTGGGTATTGAAGTAGCTAGATCAAAACATGGGATTTTTCTATGCCAAAGAAAATATACTATTGATTTACTATAAAAAACTGGATTGCTTGAGAGTAAACCGGTTGATACACCAATTTAACAGAATCATAAACTCTTTCAATGCTCAAATTCAGCAAACATAGACAAAGGGAGATACCAAAGGCTGGTAGGAAAATTAATTTATTTGTCTCATACACGTCCAGATATTACCTATGCAATGAATGTTGTTAGCCAATTTATGCATGACCCACGAAAGCTTCACATGGATGTTGTTGAGAGGATTTTGAGATATTTAAAGTCCACTCCTGAAAAAAGAATTTTGTTCTCAAATAATGGATACTTAAAAGTAGAAGGGTATACTGATGCAAATTAGACAGGTTCAAAAGATGATAGAAGATCTACCTTTGGATACTTTACTTTTGTAGGAGGGAATCTTGTAACTTGGAGGAGTAAAAAGCAGCCTGTAGTAGCAAGATCTAGTGCTGAAGCAGAATTCAGAGGCATGGCACTAGGTGTATTTGAACTTTTGTGGATTAAAAATGTGCTATCAGATTTGGACTTTAAATAAAATGAAACTATGAGTTTGTACTGTGATAATACGTCGGCTATAGCAATTGCTCATAATCCGGTGCAACATGATAGAACAACAAAGCATGTGGAGATTGATAGACATTTCATCAAAGAGAAACTTGAAGCTGGAATAATTTCCTTTCCTTTTGTAAGATCAAAATTGCAGTTGGCTGATGTTCTCACTAAAGGAGTGTCAAGCAAAGTGTTTAATGAGTCTCTATTCAAGTTGGGAATGTGTGATATTCATGCACCAACTTGAGTGGGGGTGTTAAGATATGTCAAATATTGTATTAGCTATAATTTAAGCATTATTATATTTGTGAGCAAATCTGTGCAAATCTGTGCATTCATTCCTTTAATAGATGAAGAATTATAGCACTCTTGTATGTATATATATGGTACCATATTCTTTGAAACAATACATCAGAATTATTCTTTACATCTTTTCTATATATTGTAATAGTCTTTTGTATGATGTGTATGGTATTGCATTTCTCTGTTAGATTTCAGAGATGAACTGGTATAACCAAATCAAATGCATACATGAACAATAAATAAAGTGCTTTGTATTGTTTCTATAATGCTCTAACAAGCATTCAAGGGTTAACGGATTAGGTGATTCAAAAGTTCTTAAGACAATTCTTAGAAGCAACTACTTTTTGTTATGTTAATTGTACCGTATGGCCTATCAACAACCCTCAGTCAGGTGACCCAAGGATAAACGGTTAAAGGCCGCCCGCTACAAGTGGACTATCTAATGACTTGTTGATGTTGCAATCTCTCTGGAGTGATTGCAGGGAGCTCACAACCGAATGACCCCGGGAACAAGCGGCCGAAGGCCGCCCGTTACGCAAACACCAATAGCGCTGACCGCGACCGGTCACCCTCACCCAACTATGCGAGTACAACAACGTGGTCGGTCGGGCTGTGGGTACGCAGAAGCATCAGTCGGGCGGATCGAAAGGTAAACTCTAACATGTCTGAAATTAAGGTAAAACAAATCCATAATTAAGTTTAAAAAACAATTGGGCCGTAATTAAGAAATCCCTAATCACATGTCCATACCAAAACCTATCAATAGAGGCCCAAGGTAAGTTGGTAAGTTGGTAAAGTTCTTTTCTTCGCATTTATTACAATATTAATTGCTTTCACCCAAACTGACTTGAATTGACTTAAGCATTTGAACCTTTTGGATAAGTACTTCAATCGTTTGGACAACTGAACGAGAGAGAAAGAAAGGAGACCGAATGAAAGAAGCTGCAACGAAAAGAGAGTTAAGACAAATTTAGTATTTTAGATAGGTGATAAGTGTTTTAAATAGGTAATAGATCCCTGTACCCCAAACATTAACGTCGAACAAATTAATTTTTTATCGATGATAAAAACAAACTTGAAGAAAATGTTAATGTTAACCTTTTCGTATGAATTTCAAAGTCCTTTACTTCTAATTTTACGTTTTCAAGAAAAATACGGAAAAGGTCAAACATTTATAAATAAAAAATTGAGGAAGAAATTAAAGAAAAAAACGGAAGTTAAACTGTTTCAAAACAAAAAATTCAATATAAAACATCAATCCATGGAGTGTTACTTTTAACTAGATAAATAGTAAAAAACATAAGTAGTAAATTAAAGATCTCTTTCATCTTCAAAATGAAATAGTAAAAAACATAAGGATAAATTAAATATTTTTAATTGTAGGTTCATGAATATGCCATAAAAATGTTAAACACACTTTATTGAATATAAACATTGTAAATCAGTTTAAAGTACCAACATAAAAAATCTTTTAATGTCTTTTGATAATAAATTCTTTAATTCCAAATAAATAGTAAAAAACGTAAGAAGTAATAAAGTTAAGATTTATTAATATTTTTTCGTAAATACATCATAAAAATGTTATGTATACTCTATTGAATATAAATATTTTAATATTTCTTCAGACCATAAAAAATCCCACAAATTAATAATAGTTGTCTCCATTTCTTATGCAACACCCACTCCTTCCTATATTCTATTCATAACTCTCATCATTCATCCATCCACTTTCCTTAATCTTTCATTTCAGATCTCTTACCTTCTTCTTCTTTTTCCTCTCAGTCACCCTTTTGTTCCATCGTTATTTCTGTGTCTGTATCAGCCTGATCTTTGTGTTTTTTTGCTTATAAAACGTTCCCATCTCAAGGTATGTACTGGGTTTTTGTTTGAATTGATCTTCCATCTTTTGATGCCTCAAAGCTTTTGACTTTCGAGATTATAGTGCCTGATTTGCTCTGTTGATGGTGGATTGCATTACAGCTTTCCACTTTCCCTCTTGTGACCAACACAAAGAGGCTCTGAACCGAAGATAATCATTTTTTGTTGTCGTGTTCTGTTATGTATGTCGGCATTTAATCAGTTTTCCATTGATTTTTTTAGTTATTATTGATCTGAGTGAAATGTTTTGTGCTTTCATGTTTATAAATTTATAAACCACTCAATAAATATGATGTTCATCTTGTTTGTTTCGCTTATCTGCTGACTAGATATTCAGTTTTGATTACTCTTTTGTCTTGCCAATTCATTTGATGCAATCAAATTCTAATGAACACCCATCAGATTTATTTGACAAGTCCATGGTTCCTTTGTTGAAACGGAACCAAGGGCATTTTTTTTTTCCATTGTACAGAAAAAAATGGGAAGGACATATATGCCTTGGGGATATGTATTTTCTTTGCCGGTTTCCAAACTACTCTAGGCAAAATCCATTCATTAATTTTTTTTCTGGGGAATTCATTAGGCCATTGTAGTTCTTCTATAACTTCTTTTCTTATTATTATAAGTTGGTTATATAACAATTGCTGGGCATTTATTCTTATCACAAAACTTTCTCAAATATGAATCTGCATAAGAATGGCTTGCTTAGGTGCTTTATGCGATTGTTTAAGTGAATATTAGGCCACAGTTCAGAGATATTGTTGTTGGAGGCCACACACCTACTGTTGAACTGTTTTTTATTTATGATTGATAGTGAATGTGTCTTCCTTGAGTGATCCATGATTGGGGTTTCAACAAGTTTTAAGCTTCCTGTTGAGAGCTTAACATAATTGTTCTCCTTTATTCGAGCTTGGGTCTAGCTTATGAGACCATAGGTGGAGTGAAGATGGATGTGTGGCCACTGAAGGAAGGACAAGATAAGGAATGATTGTATACGAAGAGATATTAGCATAACTTATTGAGTAAAAGAAGATAGAAATTCGGTATGCAAAGAAGTCCACTCGAGGCATGGTGAGGAGAGTAGATGACATGAATTTTAGCCCCATGAGAAGCAGTAAAGAGAGATCAAAAAGGACATTGGACAAATTAAAAGGAATTTCATGGTGAATAACATACTTGATAGTTTGGTTTTTAACTAAGCCCCCATGATATTTTTTGATCCATGTATCCAGCCTCGCTTAGTGTGGGACAAGGCTATTGTTGAAACTCAATATACGATTTTTGTTGAACTCCAAAACTTGTTATTGTTTGAAACTCAACATTTGCTTCCATGGAATGTTTGCATTCTTGCGAAAGTATGTATACTGAATGTATGAAAGTGAAGATATATATCACCTTGATATTGCTCCTAAAATATTTCACTAGGGGAGTGTTTAGCCTTTCCTTTTTCTTTTAGTTGATGGTTTGGTCTTTACATTATTAAACAAGCTAAATTTATTGAGCTACTTTGAAACTGTGTTTGGCAAAGTTTCTGCTTCTAAGCAGAAGAAACACCAGAAAAAGCTTTAGATTTTAATCTTGAGAACTATATGATTAATTTTATGAATTCCTTGTGTTCTACCTAATTTTTCCCTTTGTATTTGCAAAAGGATTTCACCTAGATATAGCTGAAAGTCAATATTTATTTTATCATCTTCAAATATTTTATTTTGCCACATTTGCACTAAATGCTGAACCATTAACTTTTGTTTCTACCCAAACACTAGTTTATAGATATCTGCAACTAAAACTTGAGATGAAATTTGTCTATTTTCATGTTTTGGTTTGAAAATGTAGATACATCTGTATATTGATTTTGTTCTTTTTCTCTAAATTACTTGACAAGTAGGAGACAGAAGATATTCACCAAGTATCATCATATCAAAAACCGACTTATAACTATGCTTCATTAGACCATCAACTCTCCTACCCTTACAAGCCAAATAGCACAAAGTATTGCACTAATGTGGTTTTCGGTGCTGTTATATTTGATGTTAACTTTTATCCAAAGTTGATGCTGACTTTTTCCTTTACCCTTTTCTTCTAGATAATCATCGGTGGCTTCATTAATATTCTTTCAAGGCTACATACTCGAGGTAGGCAAGCACATATCCAGGGATAATGTTTGGAGGCAACAATGGAAATCGCTTGCTTCCTGTTTTCTTGGATGAGACTCAATTTCGGCATCAAACTAATGCATCAAATCAGCTACAGTTGTTTGGAAACTGTAAGTTCTCTTTACTTTTCTCATGTAACTAAACTTTTTCACTGAATCATTTGAATGTGGTTGTTAAACAGGGTAGCTCCGTTTTAATGACCTTAACGTTTTTTATGGGTATATTTTCTGGTTTAGGAGTTTTACTCAGCTGCTACTTTCCTTCTTGTACTTCAACAATTCAATCCTCTTGTTGCTGTTATTATTGGGCATGTTTATATCATATCCTTTCCTTTGTTTTACTGTGATAGAATGGGTTATGAACTTGTATTGGTTTTTGCTTGTATATAGGTTTTGTGTGTTTCGATTGCTTGCATGTCACACCTAATTTTGTCGGACATAATCAATGCTGACAATTTGAGTAACTACTTATCCCGCATTCTTGCTCTAATGTTTTGGTTTTGAAGCACAGGAATGGTAATGGTTGTTGGCATGAAACTTATTTTTCTGGGAACTAGGGGTACCTTTTCTTTACTTGTATCCTGTACTGTGTTTGACCAACAAGCTGCTGATTTAGTATACTGTCATTGCTAGCACTGAAATTCCCTTCCTTTTGTAAATTTAGAAATTATTATATATTTGTTTCAATTTATCATTTAATGCAGTTCCTTAAACTACCATTTAAATTATTTTGTATGTCCTTTCATATGTTTAGTATTTTGTCCATAGTTTTTACCTTATCACTGAATGATAGTCAGGCAATATCTTTTGCAGTACAAGCTGGATGTAGTGTTGACCCAGTTAATTATATCGGAAATGAGCATGTCAGCCCCATGATTCAGCCTAATAAACGCAGCAAGGAAATGGAAGATATGTCAAGACAAAGACTTCAGATTTCCTTAAATTACAATGTCAATCAAAAGGATGTTGATCGATTAGCAAGTATTCAAAATCCCAACCCTGTGTCAACAGGATTGAGGCTTTCATATGACGATGATGAGCATAACTCATCTGTTACTTCTGCTAGCGGCAGCATGACTGCCACACCGTCTATCATACTGTCTCTTGGTGACAATATCAGAACTGAGCTTGATAGGCAGCAAGAAGAGTTGGATCATTATATCAAACTTCAGGTAATACATGAAGATACCTATTTGCTTTTCATTTTATGTGATGTTTGTGGTCGATACAAATGATTTACGGTTGATCAGAAGGGTATGAAAGGCCGGCCTGTGGCTTAATTCAATAGGGAAAAGAGGGGAAATAAGGACATTTATGAGTAGACGTTTTTACATTTTCCTTTATCAATTTTCTCCTAGTGTGTTTTTTTTTTTTTTTTTTACAAGTGCACCACTAAATCTTTTTGAGTAGCATTTGCAGGCATGTTTGTCCAGTCATAGTCTAGTTGATTAGGAGTTGCTCTTTTGAAGAACCATTACTTTTTGAACACTTCATCCGAAATGCTTAAATATTAGAGTAAGGGTGATGAAAATAGTGTGATAAAAAAGTTTTTGAATGATTATTTTTTCTATTGCACAAAGATATATGAACTAGACGCTATACTTCAATGATGGAATTATCAGTTTTGTAATTCTTGGTTCGCAGTCTTCTGAAATGCTATTCCAATTACTTTTCCACAGAAGGAACAGTTGTCAAAGGGGGTGAGAGACATGAAGCAAAAACACATGACTGCTCTCCTCTCCTCCATTGAGAAAGGTATCAGCGCAAAGCTAAAGGAAAAAGATGTGGAGATAGAAAACATGAACCGGAAAAACAGGGAGCTGGCAGAAAGAATAAAGCAGGTGGCTATTGAAGCACAGAGCTGGCATTACAGAGCAAAGTATAATGAGTCAGTTGTGAATGCATTAAGGAACAACCTACAGCAGGCAATTTCACAAGGTGCTGAACAAGGGAAGGAAGGGTTTGGAGATAGTGAAGTTGATGATGATGCCTCGTATATAGATCCTAATAACTTCCTAAACATACAGGGTGCGCCTATAAACTCTACCCACAAGAGCTACCAGGATACAGAGAATCTGACTTGCAGAGCTTGCAAGGCAAAGGCAGTTTCCATGTTGTTGATGCCTTGTAGGCACCTGTGCTTGTGTAAGGATTGTGATGGATTTATCAATGTTTGTCCCGTTTGCCAATTGATAAAAACTGCAAGTGTTGAGGTGTATCTGTCTTAACTTACAATGTGTAAGTATTAAAACAAGAACGGGATATATAAGTCACTGTTTTCTTTGTGTGATTTATCTACCTAAAGTTCTTAATGTTCAACTCCAAGTAATTTGTCTCTATAATAAAAATCGACTATGCCTAAGGATTATTTGTCATCTTTCTCAGGGAACATGACTTGATTAATGATTACTATATGGCGTGCTTATATTACTATGGTTAAGAACAGATAGTTTTTGGGAATTTAATGATGCCTATAAAATTATGAAATGGAATTTGTATCTTAAGTACCTATTTTTATTCCGTATTCATAAAATAGGATTAGCTAGCTTTGTTTCGCAATTATTTGGATCAACTGTCTTCAACCTATTTGTGTGACTGTTGACCATATTACCACCAACTTATATTGCTCCCCGTCGACTTCTTGTGTGATTGAAACGGATGGAAATTCTACAATGATCATAAGACAATTTTATTATATATATATATATATATATATATATATAAATTTTATTTTATAAGTCAGTCTTTTAGAATTGAATTAGGTTTACAATTTATTTCTCGAAATGATATTGAAATTATGAATTTGGATCTATCCTACTGAAACTTGTTCTTTGTTTGACTTTGTTCCCAATGTTAGTCCCACGAACACGTTAGGAACATCTTCCATGGCTCAAACTATATTTTTTAATAAAATAATATCATTCTGTGCACATCAGTTAGCATATACGAAACTCTCGGTTTAAGCCTTTCCTTTCCTTTTTCTTTCCTAAAAATAATCTCAGTGACGACATTGTTGTAAGTAAAACCTGGTGAGACAAGAACTTAAGTATAACGAGCAAAGAGAACGACAAAATTGCATTTTTTTTGGGAGTCTATTGGATTTTCCTCATACTGTGTACTTCATTTTCAGTTACACACCTTAAAATTTTGATTTACATACAATAGTGAGAAATAACAAAATCCACCATTGCATTTTGTTGTTTCACTCAGGGTCACTTTTCTGCATTTCCATTACTGCCTCAAGAATCCTGTAGTATTCGTAAAAGAGTGAGGAGTGTTCTCCCTCTAGCCCATGTCTACTAACTCTGTTACTGCCAGAAAAGTTGTTGCAGGGGCTCCCACCAATAATGAGGTCAAATCCACCAAACTTGGTTATCCACTGCCTCAGCTGATTTGAAGAGACTTTCTGTACATCTTCGACCTCAATTAGGTTTCCCTTTTGATTGGTCTGCTCCCACCAACAGTGAATAATGTTTCTGTTCACTTCAGCTATTTCCACAGATACCACATTTTTAAGCATTATTCCAAGTCGATGCAGAGCAACCTCAGCACCTCCAATGCCAGAAAAGAGAGACAGCACATTAATGCCATTTGGAAAACGATCCTTCAACACTGAAAGATGGTAGGCAACTGTATCAACCTGAAATCAATTCCATTCACTTGCAGTTAGAGCTTTTTCAAAGAAACTAAGAGGGTCTTTGAGGAGCTTATGGAAAGCTTGTTTGAGCTTATTTATAACCCATTACTCTTGTAACTTCTTTTTAACTTATTTCAATTAGTCCCTTGTCATAATTTGCCAAAATATGCTCCTTTTAGCACATTTTAACAAGTTCTTATGGCAGATAATCAAGTCCGAATCAAGCCATTACACCCTACCAGAAAATATAAAATGCAGCCTAATCTGTTCTCAACCTTTTAAAATCATCATTTAACCGAGTTGTCCTATAACAGAAAAAAAGTTTGATTTTTGTTTTCATTTAGTTATAATATCATCTCTGTAAACTCTTCTAATGATACAACAAACACTTAAAGTACATGCAGTGCAAAACTCAATAGCATGACAACCTGAAACGCATTGCCAAGTGCCCGGTATCTCTCTGTCCGGGTGACTCCACCGCCTCTGGTGTGATCCTTTGGGAATCCCAGCAACATTTCATATTCATCAGGTTCAAGAGGGGCCAATTTGTTTTTCCCAACCCACACCAAGTTCCACTTTTTAATATCTTGAAGTACATTTTCTTGGACATTTTGTGGAGGTTCATCATCAAACTGTTCAAGGGTTTTCCTTATTCTATCTGTAACTGTGCCAGGACCTATGCCAGTTAGAAGACAATTGAGCTTTGTTCTTTTGTCCCAGGAAGGCCACCACTTTTGAGTCGAAGGAAAAGCCTCTCGTATAGTCAGTGGTGGGATAGGAAGCAGAGAGAAGCGGTTGTGGATGGGAAGATTATGGATATATCCTCTTTTCCTCATTGCAGCACAAAAGTACTTGGAATCAACAAATTCTGGCTCAATCTCATAGAGAAAACGTGATATATTATTCCAAACTCCTTTAGGAGCAAGTGCCACGTTCTCAAAATAGAAGTATGGTTTACCTGTTACTTCACTTGGGAGCTCTCTTGAAATTACTTTACTGGCTTCATTGGGTACACCAAACCCTGTCATTGGACCTGGTGGATGATGTATCATTCCCATATCAACTGCTGATGTTACCTTCTCTTTTGACCAGCTGATTCTGTATTTGCCTTTCTTGTCATGGAGTTTTACTTTCTTACTTGTATGAAGGTAATCACTTTGCTGAATCAGAAGAGAAGAAGATATAACATAATCTGATAAAACTACTTGCTTCACTGATATTTTGATTACAAGCAGAACCAATGTGATAGGATTATAAACCAAACCTCTGTTTGTGTATCAGCAGTTGCAACACGTTTATTTCTAGGCAGATCTTGAAGCGAGTCAATTTCCTCTTCTAACTGAGAAGCACTAATGAAATCTGCTAGATCACCGATCTCAGCTTTAGGACCTGCCAAATGTTAGTGAGAAATAAAAAAATTTAAGAACCAACACCAGACAAAATTCTACAAAACTTACAATGCAAATTATTATTACAACATATAGTTTATATGCTCATCATCGAAGCCATTTCCTCAGTTTTTTTTCATAGCTTTTCTTACCCTGTAGAGTATTTGTTCATGGCATAGTAGTTAAAAGTCAAGATATTCAACATGCATCAATCACCTCTATTAATAAGGAAATGCGTAACAATGCAAACAGAACAATCGAAGCTGAATGTATTAAGAACAAAAAGTTGGCTCATTTTTCATTATTTAATTGACCATCTTAGACCTTTTAATGCTGCTGATAGTGGAGAGACGAAAGATAAACAAAAAAAGAAACTTAAAAAGTTTTGATAACATATATAAGAGTAACAGTTATACACTAAACACACCGCATTTGTCTATAGCTGTGCAAGCCTCCTCAAAAGTGAATCCCATATCGACAAGTATGGACAATATCTCATCGTTCTCTCCTGTTGAGGGTTTTTCCTGCGAAAAAGGAAACAGTTAAATGGAATCTATATACACAATGTGAGTAAAATGCTTCCTAAAATTCAGATAACTAACACTAATCATTCGCCTGAAAGCATCTTTTCTTTGATCATTGTACTTTCTAATACGCTTCTTATGACGAGTACTGTGTGTAGTGTGATAAAACAATTTGATGGTCAGCGAGTACTATTATACTCACAGCAGTAAGTGAAAGCAGAGTTTCCATAATATCTTCATCGTTATCTCCTTCTGCCATGGACGAAACCAAAGCTTATCATCGAAGAACATTAGTACCGTACTAGTGGTTGTAAAGTAGAAATATTCATTGATACATTAAACAAGAAAAACAACCATTTTCATTAATAGCTTTGATTACTGTCTCTCTGGAAAATCCCATGCCCACAAAATGATGAATCATATTGGCATGTTTAGCACTCGAGCCACTAGCAGAACTCTCCTAAACAAAACACAGAACACTTCAACGTTAGAAAAAGAAATGCAAGATTCAAACTTTCTCAAACATAAACAACAATGCATTTCTTTTGCTTGATTCTGAAGAGAACAGAAGCAAAAAGGACAGAAAAGATGAGTTTAAAGAAAGAAAAAAAAAACATTTTTTTCCTCTCTATTTCCTCCTTGATAATTGAGTAATGATTAGTGGGAAACTTTTATACTCCAAATGTTTCTTTATATCACTACTATCATATTATATGACCCATTATACAAAGATTTTTCCTTTTTCTCTCACTAAGTGTCAAATCATTCTTACTCCCCATGGAACATTCTTTTCAAACAAAGGGTGTCCCCTATTAAAAAAAAAAACAAAAAGGGTTATACACAAACCATCATACATAAGATTAAACCATAAAAGCCCTTTGGTTCTTCTATATAGCACATGATGTTTAGAACTTCAGAGCGATGAAAGCCTGAAACTTGGAAAATTTATTGAGGCAATTGGATGCAGGATTTACCGTCACACTTTGTTCATGGCTGTCATCACTTGGTTCACTATAATTGATCGAATCAGAGGAAGGTACTCCAAACACCTCAATCTCATCATCAGTGTTCCAATCAATATGGCGATTGGAAGAGCTACTACCTTCTGAATCCTACAAAATTTTTCAACCAATAACAAAGGAACGAGTGCTAAAAGATTAATCAATATTCTAACTACCAAACCAAAAGTGTTCAAAAATCCAAGGTTAATGGCAGAAGAACAAATAAATCATCGGATGTTAAGAAAAGCTTGAATGGGTATGATATAGAATGAGTAATGGATGATCAACTTCAGGAGGGTACATGAAAATACCATGTCTTGAGAGCCCAGTAACGAGTGAGAACTCTGCACCAACAAGTTCTTGAAGTTTTGCATGGCACTATCACAGCATCAGATAGAGAAAGTGAGAACAAGTAAATAAAACTGTTCGTGTTTCTTCAAATTAGTAGTAAAAAGAGTGAAACTTTGAGCCAGACAAAACAATAAGGCTACGAAAACCACACTGTTCCGTTGGTATAAAACTAAAGAACCAAGTAAAAGAAGAAAGATTCGTTAAAAAGTATAATGTCTGGGAAACTGCACTGTTCCATTGGCATTACATTGAAACTGAAGGAACTGAAGAAAACGTAGAAAAACGAACTAAAGAAAGAAACGTTGCTAACACGTAACCGTGGAACTGAAGGGAGCGTGAGAATGACAAGGTCAAATGAGAAACATGTTTTGGATTTATTTGTTTGTGAGTTGAAACAGAAGAAACTGAATTGGGTTGCTTTTAAGGAACAGAGAAAGAGAAGCGAAGAGTCTCTCCAAAAATTACCCATTTTTTCAGAACAAGATTTTACACATTCTTTCTTGCACACACTCTGTTACATTCATTAACACGAGCGCTTACCGTTACATCTCATATTTTGTGAAGTTTATTAAAAACTGCAAAACTACGTGGGAATATGCAATGTAATACTAGATTCGTTTGTCGTAGAATTTCATCTAAGAAATTAGGATTACCATTTAATATATTTTTTTATTACGCAATGACGAGAGAAAACTTCAAATTTGACTCTCCAGTATTATACAGTGATATTGCATCTACATTTTGGCCTATTATGTGATTTTTAATGAATTTTCTTGAGTAATAAAAAAATGTATTTGAAAAATATATAGTTCTAACATTTTTAAAAAATTTAAAACATTGTTAAAAAATTGTCAATTCGGCACTAATATATATATTTTTATTGTGGGTTAACATTTATTAAGAAAAAATATAAAATTATGACTCGATGTTCGTTACAGTAAGATTACATAATTTTATGATTTTAAGATACATTTTAGTAAATAGTGAAGAGTATATGGGATAATAGTGTTTCGGAGTAGGGGCCAAGTGCCTGCTAAGAACCTCTTCGACCTGCACTGCCTTCTTCCACTCCTGTAACTTCAGCGAAATCCACTCCTGACGATCGGGGTACCTGTCTAAAGTACTCTGATGCTTAAGTTAGAAAGGACCGATCGGTGTATCAAAATGTCTGTTGCAATAAATGCGAAATTAAGATCCTTACCAACCTACCTTTGGGCCCTGTTATAGTTTTCTGTGTGGGCCTGTGATTAGGGTTCCTTAATCACGACCCAATGATCTTTTAATCAGGATTATAGACTTGTTTAACGTTAATTAACTCGATTGATTGGCTGTCTGATAATGCGATCGATGGCCGCTTGGCCGGGTTAGTTATGCTGTTTTCGATAAATAAAACCTTTCATGAACGTCTAGCCGACCGACTGACACATTCGAGGGACTTCAGAAGTCTAAAGAGATTGATCGACCGAGGGTTGGTTCATTGATTGTGTTATAGTTAGGTATTACACGTACTTGTTCAATCGACCGGTATGCCATCGAGGGTTCGTGTCGCTCGACCAGGTGCAACCGATGGGCCGGTGGGCATGAACATGATTTGTTCATGACTTACTTGTTTAACCGTTT
>Ga0214542_1007224_pt1 | contig 19484 bp, 10 predicted proteins | sample CNSS1metaG_FD_160096 | JGI IMG/M metagenome (GOLD analysis project Ga0214542, IMG submission 160096) | Root nodule microbial communities from cowpea collected in UCLA plant growth center, Los Angeles, California, USA - CNSS1 | ecosystem: Host-associated > Plants > Roots > Nodule | place: USA...
TAACACATAAACACACACACACACACACACACACACATATATATATATATATATATATATATATATATATATATATATATATATATATATATATATATACACATACACAACAAACATGAAACGATATTAATAGTTGATCTGAGAGTAAATGACATGATAGATCCTACTAATAATAAATCTTACTTGAAGAGAATTTGGATGACTATGATATCATTTTAAGAAATCTTCTAACTCAATCTTACAAAATATATTTATATATTTATAAGATGAGCTTTACATATACTAATATAATGTAAACTTGTTTTATGTGAAATCTCAAACAAGACATTGTGTCCAAATTTTTGTTAAAATTAAAATATTACGTTTTATCGTCAATGCAAATGAAGTGGCTTGACAATCAATTACCCAAATATATTGAAAATTACCACAATTTTGCTCTTTTATGACAACAAATGTGTGGCATGTACCTTGCATCTGTTCCCATCACGAGAGATCTAAATATATAAATACTGATTGTTATTTTATTCGTAATTTAGTACGAAAGACGAAGCTCCGATCTCATTTTATCTATTAAATAAAAGAATAAAAATAGAATGGTGTGCGTCCCTTTTATGTCAAAACTGAACTTCCCTATTAGTTGTTTCCAAATGTTTCACAAAGTTCATAATTATAAACATCTATTATCTAATTTGAAAAGATATTAAAATAAAATATAATATATATAATCACTATTTTTGTTTTTTTTTTCAGTTTGTTAGTACATTACTATTATATACAATTATCTTTTATGTGTAAACATATATCTCTTGATGCAATAAATTCTTTTATTTTCTTTCTCCGTTGATACCTATAAAACGGAAGATAGAAAAATAAAAATATCATCACGTGAAATTATAAGGTTCGACGTGTTTAAAAGAGTAGACATTTTTAACCGATAAGCAAAAAAGAAGTAAAAAAAAATTTATTTAGAGGAAAAGAAATGAATAAAAAATAACAATTTTATTTGTTATTAATATTTTTATTTATTAACATTATTCTTATTTTTTTTAATAATTACAATAAGAAGATAAAAAATTATAAAAGAAATACACCCACGATATTATCACAAAAAAATAGAATTTTTCCCTCAATTTTGCAGTACTATGGATTATAAGAATCATTATCCCTTCTCGTTCTTTTTCTTCATCAACCTTTCCCTTTTCCATCATCTGCTCCAAACCAAAAATTAATATAAGAATCATAAATAAAAATGTTGTGATAGAGATACTATAATAATGAGAAGAAGGTATTGGGTGTTTTGATTAATGGCGACCCAATGAAATGATAAACATGTGAAGGCATGTTACTTTTGTCTCCTAAACTTCTGTAATAAGACAAATTAGGGAAGACGTTAAGGTCGCACAAACACTGAATATTGCTTTACAACCTCTTGTTTTTAATGCTCAAAGTACACACTTCAAAATTTAACCGTGAGGGATATTCCCATTATTAAGTCTTTATGTAAACTTCGCCAAAAAAATATCCACTGTCACGTCATCTAATTTAATCATAAAAGAAGTCAAAAAGTTTAATTATAAAAACAAAACATTTTTTAATTATACGTTTTTAGTTAATATATCCATAGAGCGTTAAATTTGATATCATAATAATCAATTTTCAATATCATCACTATTAAAATAGTTTTTCGTATTTAATCTAAGCACGTACTAATATTATCGTAAAAAAAATCTTAAATAATAATCAATTTTAATAAAAAAAAATAATTAATCATTATAATAACTAATTTAAATACTAATTTATAAATTAAAAATTATTAAAAATTAAAATAGTTTATAATTTGTCCACTATGATGAATTGGTTTTTAAATTAGTCACTAATATTAGTTATCAAGATTTTAACTATCAAATAAATTGGTTTCTAATGATGACCACTTTAGGAAGTAATTATTTTTGTATAGTTAAAATCGTGGTAGCTAATATTAATAGTCAATTTATAAACTATTTTAGTTACCAATAATTTTTAATTTATAAATTAGTATCTAAATTAGTTGTTATAGTAACTAATTATTTTTTGTTACTAAAATTAATTATTATATAGAGATTTTATTATAGTATATTATGTCCAATTTCTGATATATTGATCACTTACAAACATAAACAATAGTCATTTCTATATATATATATATATATATATATATATATATATATATATATATTGAAAAAAAGAGATTTTAAAGTTATCTTCATAAGATATAAACAAAGATTGATGAAAGTTCCATAGAGAAGTAAGATTAACTTACTAAATATATAAGTGAATTAAAATTTTATTTTATAAATCAATTTTAAAGTATAGGTTATCAAAGTCGTGGACTAGTCATGCATAAAATATATATTCAAATGTAAAGTCTATATCTGCTAAAAAAATGCTAAATTTTTCAAAAATAAATACCCACAGAATAAAATTTGTAGGTAAATTATTATTATCTACGAAAGTATATTGCGGATGAGGGTAATTTTGATGAGGGAAATAAAAGTGTAGTAATAATATATTAGTTTTTAACAAATATTTCTAGTATATTATAGTTCTGAAAAAAATATTTATAATTATATTATAGTTCTTAACAAATATTTATAATATATTAGTTCATGTGCCACAAATTATAAGTGTAATTAAAAAATTATGCATGACATAATTTTATTTGTTTGTCAGTTCTTCAGTTATTTTGTAGTGACAAAATTTAAAGATGATGCTTATGGATATTTTTTTAATAATAGACACCCAAATAATTGGCAAAATAGCTAGGGTTTACTATAAAAAAATGTACGGTTTATTTGCAAGAAATATAATATTTAAGTCAACAAAATTATATTTGGTACAATTATAACATAATTTAATTTGTTCAAGTATAGAATGAAAATGAAAAAGAAAAAAAAAGTGAAAAGTAAGGTTATTTAACTACATAAAAAGAATATCAAATTATTAGAAGTAATTCTACTTTTTTATTTATTAATTTAATAATGTAATTATTTGATTTTAGTGTAATGATTAGAAAAGTAATTGCGCTTGTCCTCGTTGAAAAACATGACAATTTTTTCTTCTGTGATTATCATTTTCTTTTTCCGAAAATAGATAAGAAATGAGACAACTTCTCACTACAATCTACGTCGTTCTCTTTCTTTGTTTGATCGGAACCAAGTGTTGAAAAATAAAAAATTAAATACAGCAATAGAGTTATTATTATTTTTCTTAATTAGAATAAATATATTACCAAATATTTCAAAACAACAATATTTATCATTGGACAAAATTAAAATACTTTTTTTGTTATTTTATTAGCAATCAAAAATATTAATCAGTATATAAAAAATAAACATTAAAACATTATAATCAATCAATTTGAAACTATTCATCAACATAAAAAAAGAAGTTAAAGTAGCTATCATAGTAAAATGAAACCCAGCAATATTCCACCAATCAACATATAACATTGCGACAGAAAGCTAACGGATGACATCATGGATTCGAAATACAAATCTCTGTTTAGTTATTAATGTAAAACTAATCGTTATTTTAAAATATTAGGTGTTAATAGGTTTAGAAAATATGTTAAAGTCCATGGAAAATTAAACATAATGCATAGAAATGGATGATGCATGAAACCATAGGATTTGAGAGTAATTAAAGAGATGGGTGCAATGTTTAACGTAAATGGGCACATGTAACCATGTGAGGCCTTCCAGTGAAAGACAAAATCAGAATACAAAGAGTAACATGAGTCATGACCATGGCTCGTTTTTCTACTTTCCGTGACCATAATCACCAATTGCTTATTGGCTCAATAAATATATATACTTTCACTCATTATTTATATTCTAATTCTGTGCTATAGTTATGATTCTTGTGTACACTCAATAAATTTCACATGGTTTAGGAATCGATGTCAAGCATAGTTTAAATATTCCTTCTTCTGTACATTCTCTAAAATACTTTTTAAAGACAAAATCATGACGGATCTGAAACGTTCCAAAATAGACAATATCTCAAAAACACAATCATTATTTCTAATGATGACTACCGGACAAACTTAATCGGAACATATTTCTTTAATTAACAAAACCTTATAACAAAAAATATTACGTTCAACAATCGTATAGTTTCCATGCACACTCAACATAATAGTCAAACTTTCTTAGTTGTAATGCCAAAGTAACAACACCAACTAGATTCCATATAAAAAATAAACTAAATAGTGAACTGTATAAATTCTGTCATTATTCTCGATTCAAATCAAATTGCTTCATTTTTCTTCTTTATTTTCTAAATGAGATTTCTTAACTAAAATTTGTGAGGAAAAAAATTTCTCCTATACCTCCCAGATATATCTTCTGTTGGAAATTTTCGCTCTTAACTATATTATTAAATAATTATTACAGAGTTTACTATTCACTCCTATGTTTATTATTTCCTTCCACTTTCTTTTATATTACTTTAAAAAAATATATACAGGAGCCCCACGTAGCATAAAAAGAATTTTCTTTTAATTTATTATTAGTATTCAATCAACTAGTTTAAAAGTTATTGATTTTTTTTTATATACTGAGAAATTGAACACAAATAATTTGCAATAAGTCACACACTATTCAACTAAATTCTCTTATAACATGATTAAACGACACAAACAAGAGTAGCCATCCACACCAGCCAAAGGCTCACGCACATGAATCCCCAATAAAACAACTATGCAAATATATATTTATAAACCATTGTTCCAAGCAATAGATTCTCTCTCTCTCTCTCTATATAAAAGAAAGTGCGACAACAATAAATTTTTTAATTAATTTTATACAAATTAACCGTGTATTCCCTTTTATTTTCTTTTCAAAGAAGATTTTCTCTAAATTTAATGTCAACATTCAGCTAATTTTTATTTATTTTTTCATTCTTTCACAAATTTTCTCTCTTTTTTTGGGTGTTTTCTCACTTTTTATTATTATATTGAACTTTTATCTTCTGTTTTGGATTTTCCTTTTAACGTATTAATGAATTTATTAAGCAAATCTTTGAATAAATTAAAAAAATGTATTTTTTTTTATAATTAACATTCACATAATAACATAATAAAAATATACGAACAAAAGTAACACATGTATTATTATACTTATATTATATATGTGTGTGTATATATATACTTATCTCCTTCTAACAGATCCAGAGATTAAGAGCATTGAAGAGAGGAAAGAAAAAGATGATGAAGGGTCAATGCATGCCCCGTTTGAAAAGCAACTCCTGCAAGAACAAAGCACCATCTCCAATGACCTTATTAGAGCGTTTCAGAGAAGCAGTGTTCCGCTTAATGATGCTATCTGCACTTTCAAAGGCTAACACCAACCACCGTGGCTCCGGCGACGGCGAACGCCAGCACCGCCGTTGCAGCCCCCATGACCCTCACCACAGTGAAGCCGTAGCAGATTGCATCGAGTTCATTAAGAAAAAGGCTGCCACCGACACCTGTTAATCAAAACCCTCACTGATAGTGTTTTATTGCCTTGTAGTTTCGATCACTGTCATGTCATGTAACAACATTAAAAATACTAGTTCCATCTTCTTTATTTTCTTTGTTCCAATTCTCTTCCCCCCCTTTTTTTTCTCTGTAATTTGATGTGATGGATTTGTAATATTTGGCTCCACTGATGTATGTACCAGGGTGTGAGACGTGGACGGAGAATTCGGGATTTTTATGCGTTTTTGTGAAGTTGAATTAAGCAATGTGTAGATAACAATACATTTTGTTCATTAATTGTGTTTGTTTTGTTTTTTCCTATGTGTTTGGTTTTCGTTTGTGAAAGGTTGTTCGTAGGAAGTGGACAAAGTGGTAGATGCAGAATTAATGCGCATGCATGTCTTCTGGTTTTGAATTAATGGGCCAACCATTTTCCGGTGTGTCCCCTTAAGCGATGGTGAATTAGAATTTTTTGCCGGTATGTGATTTCCACCCCATTGATTCAAGAATATTGAAGGCACTACCAATCATTATTATTCTCCTTTTTTTTTTTTACTTGAATATTATAATCATTCTTGTTCTTCAGATGACGTTTTTTTTTATCGATATAATGATGCTCTCACCATTCATGTCAAAGAACCGGTAATAAAAAAATTATAAAAAAAACATGGCTTAGAAATCATGATGAGACTGAAACTCACATTAGAGATATATATTATCATTTTTAAAACTTTGATTCTTTAACTAGTGTTGTAAGGACATCAATAGCACCTGCTAGTAAGAATTTTCTTTATATATAATACATATTTTCTTTTCCAAAGGCCAACTTTTCATCATATATGGCCCTATATTATTATAACTTAATATGTATTTTACTATTCATTTATAATACTTTTATTCATTCATCTATATGTATTTCACTCAATTGGTGAAAAATTAATTTCTCCAAATACGTATACTATCATGTGCTAAAAAGTTTTATACATATCAATGTTAGAAGTTTGTACTCGCAATAACCTTTTATTATGTTTTATAAATGATAACTCATGCGATTAATAGTTGGTTATATACTTATCCTTGGCATTGAAAAAACACTTAAATTAATTTCGGATTGTTTTAATGAATGGCTATTTCTTCAGCAATTATGTACTTCTATTGTGTTTGGGTCGTGGTTAATAAAAAAGAAATCTATTAAGATGAAATAAGGAAAAGAAAAATTATCCTGTTATATATGAGCAGATAATTGTTGTAATATACAATATTGGCTACAATATAAATTAATTTAACATTTATTATGATATGTCGGGCCAATGAGTGTAAAGCCCGTGTTGTGATGGTTTGTGCGAAATAAAGCCCATCAAGTTACTGTTGCTGATTTTATGGGCAAGGATTCCCTGTAAGGGACACATTAGGATAATGTGTCTGTGTGTTGTTTTTGGTAGCTGGACAAAAATGTGTTCATTTTTATAATTTTTGATCCATGGTGGACAACGTGTTTTTGAAGCAGTAAGCAAGAAGTGTGAGAAACGGAGAAGCACCCACGTAGGAGTTGGAGAAATGATCATAGTTTTGAGGAATTTAATTATGAACAGAAACAGACATTAAGGTTGTACTTATTTTCCCATTGTTTGGGGACAACATCAGACTCTGGGATTCAGTATCGTTGAGTAAACAGCCACCACCAATGTGTATCCAACTTCCAAAAGTACAATTCAAATTATTTCCTCAATAAGTTTTTTAATTTATTTGCGATATACTGATGATAGTGTGTTGTCAAATTATTCTTCAATAATATATTATTGAAACTAAAAGATTTTTTTTTTCTAGGAATTCCTTATGATAATATTTAATCTTCAAAATTTTTAAGTGAATCTGCGATTAGATCAACCTAGTTTTAATCAAATATGTTCCATAGGTCAGTCATACTGCATTAATAAACTCTAATCTTTAAATTAATATCAAAATCATTTTTTTTTGTTAAAATCAAAGTAAATGTGAATTGTTTTCTCATTCAACAACTCAAATATTTTATAACAATATTCATGTATAAATAGGCATAGCAAGAAAACAATAAATTAGAGTATGCAAGAAGTAGATTCTAAAAGTAAAAAATAGACTCTATAGTATTGTTTAAGCGTCCAAACAGACTACGATGCAAAACTCAAGAATACTATAGAGTCAGTCATTTGTAGACGCTATGTAAATGCTATAGAGTTAGTCATACGTAGATACTGTATAGTTGACCATATATAGACGCTATAGAGTCAACCATACATAGATGTTATAACGTGGAGTTAGTTGTCTCTAGATGCAATACTATAGTGTGGGCTTATCTCGTACTAATTTTAAATTACTTTTGAGGTAGTGGCCTAGCTGATGCTAAGGCCGACACAGGACATGTTTGATGATTTTGCATGTTTTATACATTCTATCACAATTCTTCCCAACTTTAATCAGAATTACTCTTAACTTCAAAAGTGAGATTTGAACATCAAATTACAATAACATTGGAGTTGAAAATATATCGATAAAGCAAATATGTGTTGCAAAAGTGGTTGTGATTATATTAGTCCATAATTTTATTACAAAAGCAACAAAGGCAAACAAAATTTATAAGACACAACAAATGCAAAATATACACATGACAAAAGGCCAATATTTCTACAAGTTTTAGATTTGCTAAAATAACCAACTCTCCTTAAGTCTTCAACTCTCATAATAGAACCTTCACCACCAACCAACAAACATACTCACAAACAACTTCAACCTTACCCATTAACAAAGTAGTAGTCAGCCAATGAGAGGTTATTAGTTTACATTCATAAAAAATGACTACGCCAACCAATCAGGATTTGATCACTTACCAGTTGGTGCAGGAAATGACCCACCCAATCGTCTTTCAACCCTCTCAATCGCTCATTCCACTGAACTTCCAATTGTTTGCATCTTAGGAACTTCTCCCAACTCAACAAACAGATGGAGAATAAAAAATGAATAGGCAAAAGCTCACACAGAGGTTCATAAGTGTGAGGAGGCGAAAGGTTGATGGGGAAAAAGAAATTTGTTGAAAGCTATTCCATCATATTTTTGTAGTGAGAGATTTGTTGATATTTTGCACTCATATATTTTTTCGTTGAGGTGTTATGATAATTTCGATTTATAAGTTAACTAAAACAAGAAAGTAGATATTCTTTAACCATATATATTATTAAGAAAGGAAGAAAAAGAAAAGAAACTCTAAATTGAGTAAAAAAACTATATTGACGTTAATGCCATAATGTTTTGTAACATAAGAAGATATTATCGTATGATGTACATGACCGTGGACACAAAGCTTTGTCACACAAAAATTATATTAGAGGCAAACTTATTGTTACAAATATTACCTAAGAATCTAACTTGCTCATCTGTTCTTTGAATTACCAGAACTAGGTTTAATGATGTTTATACAATATACAGATGGATCTTACAAACAACCACATATGTATAGAAACTTTGATGGAAAACATGTTGTATCAAATCATAAATTTCAGATCCATGATGTAGAAACAAATATATTCAAGAGAATGTTAATATCATAATTAAATTTCAGTATTGATGAAAAATTAAGAAATGAGAAAGGCTAATTATCATCAGAATTAAAAAAAAAAAAATCTTCCACAATTTTTTATTCTTAAACTATCATACACTAGCAAAAATGATTTATGGACACACAAAAAAGTTACTTTAACACTTAATATATACTTAGAAGAAGAACAAAATTGATAACTTTATAAATTATGTGATGTGATAAGAATGGAGAGAGAGAGAGAAAAAAAAAACAAATGTATAATAGACATAAACAAAATCAAGATATATGATATATGTGTATCATATGTCATGTGAAAAAAGTCAGAAAAGAAACACACATAAAATAGTTTATTCAATTTTCTATTATAGAGCGCAAAGTGCTTGTAAAATTAAAGTGTGAAAATATCATATTTAAGTTTTTTATAGAAACCAAATTATTTGAACTAGTATTTTAATCAGATCTCTTAAACTAAAATACGACATGAGTGTGCCATCTTAATTCTAATGTTAGTTTATAATGGCTGAACATTAGGGTTTAAACTTTTTAAAGTTGGAACTATTTGCACTAATGTAAATCAACATTCTTTACAATATCTATATATGAATAATGCTATTTTTTTAAAAATCTATTGAAACATTGAATATTTGTTTTCAGTCGACGGAATACTATCAATTGTGTTTAAAGACTGAATAAGTTTGGTCAAGTTGATGATGACACTTGATATCTACTATGGGGAATAAGCAGATATTACTACAGTTGGGTGGTGATGGAAATGGAATAAATTGTTGAAAGGGCATGCAGCAGAAAAGTGATGGAAATGTACCATTTATTATTAAACATCCAAGAACATTAGAAATCACTCAAATATGTTCCTTTTGGGTGGTTATATGATTATTAAAAAGTAATTTCATTGTTAATTTTGAAAGTAGAGAAAAATAAAAAAAAATGGAAAAGAATCTTAAATAGAAAATGAAAAGAAAATGAAATGCGGCATTTTGGAAGTGGGTTCAAACTTCAAAATATATACTCTCGTAGTTGCAGGGTGGTAGTTTGCAGAGTCCATGGTTTCTCAAACTCATGATATGCAAAATAAAGTGTTATTGTTATTATTATGGTGCAATTTGGTGGTGGTATGATATGAGTATGAATGTGTGTCATGTCATGTACATAGATAGCTAACGCCATAAAATGGTCAGAGAAAGATAAAGCTGAAGCATAAGATAAAGAGAGAGGTACAACTTGCCAGTGACTTAAGACCACAACACTGCCCAACCAGGATAGGGATTCAGTGGTCCCTACAAGCGCAAACAGTACTATGCACAATCACGCGCCCCAAATAAACCGTGTACACACCAAACCTTCTCTTGGACTCCTACTTAGACAAGGTAAAAATTGAAAATGATTATGTTTAATAAAAAATTATATAATTTATATAATATGATCAAATATTATATATATATATATATGATAATTTTTTTTTGCATAAGAATCATTCTTTCGATAAGCTGAACGAATTTAATTTTGTAATAATTCTTGAAACAAAGTTCAACCTCACATTAAGGTGAATGATGTAATTTGATATATTTAATAATTTCTGGTACAAAGATTAAGTATGCATTAAGGCAAATAAATTTAATTTGATATATGTAATAACTCTTGTTACGAAGAGTGAACCCTATTCAAAAGCAAATGGATTTAGTTCAATATATGTAATAATTCCTAACATGAAGACCAACTCTACTAAAACAAATTAATTTAATCTAATATATGTAATATTTCTTGGCATGAAGACCAATCACGTATAAGGTAAATAGATTTAACCTAATATGTGTAATAATTCTTATCACAGACCAACCTCGCACTCACAGAATAAATTTAATCTGATATATATTTTATAGTACAAAGATCAATCCCGCACTATAGTGAATAAATTTAATACGATATATAGAATATTTCTTGAAAGTCAACCCCGCTCTAAAACAAATGGATACAATTCGATATATATAATACTTTCTAACACGAAGGCCAACTTCGCACTAAGGCGGTCAGATTTCATCCTATATATGTATTTAGTCCTTGCACGAAGGTCAATCTCACAATAAGGCAAACATAATTAATTCAAAATATTACCGGTAAAGGTTAATCCTGCACTAAATCTAAAAAATTTAGTTTGATATATATAATAACTTTTGACACAACAGTCAACCCCGATCAATGAATTTTATCTTATATAAGTAATAATTCCTAACACTAAGGCTAACTTTTCACTAAGACGAACATGCGTTATCTTATATATGTAATATTTTCTTGTACAAAGGTCAACCCCACACTAACGCCAATGAATTTAATCCAATATATTTCTGTCACGAATGTCAATCTCGCACTAAAGTGAACAAATTTAAACCAATATATAAAATAATTTTTGGCATGAAGACTAATCATGTACTAAGGTGATCAAATTTAATTTGATATATGTAATATTTCGCACTATGATGAACGAATTTAATCTGATATATGTAATATTTCTTGGCACTAAGGCTAACCTCGCACTAAGACGAATAAATTTAATCACGTATATGTAATAATTTCTAGCATGAAAGCTAACCCTGCACTAAGCCAAATATATTTAACTCAATATATGTAATAATTCCTGGCATGAAGGTGAACTTCGCAGTGGGGCGCAAAAATTTAAGTCGATATATGTAATATTTGTTGGCACGTAGACTAAACCGGCACTAAAGCAAATAAATTTAATCTGATATCAATGTAATATTTTCTAACACGAAACAAACAAACTTAATTCGATATATTTAATATTTTCTTGCACGAAAGTCAACCTCATACTAAGGTGAACAGATTTAATTTAATATATGTAATATTTTTCTTGCATTAATCAACCTGCACTAAAACAAACAGATTTAATCTGACATATGTAATATTTTCTAACCCAAAGGTGAATCCCGTACTAAAATGAATGAATTTAATCTGATATATATAATATTTTGGTACAAAGGTCGCGCACTAAAGTAGACAAATTTATTTCGATATATGTAATAATTGTTGTGTAAGCTGAAATAGAAGTTAGACCGAAAACAATTAATTTTTAAAATATCTCTCCCTCTTTATTCTTAAATTCTAAATACAAACGATATTTTCGTATTCTGCTTATTTATTGTTTAAATATAATGATTAAAACTCTTGGAACCTTAAATACGTATAATATGTTCATTTTTCCTCTAATGAATTTTCATCATAGGTAAATACATAAACTATAGAGTAACACTGTGCAAAGTAGTTTATGTTCATTGCTAAACAAGAAATTCTAAGAAACATCATTTGTCAGGAGAAAAATATAGTTTCTCACTGTAACATTAATAAGAAATATTGTAAAAATATAGAGTTATGTGCTCGATAATGTATATCCTACTATAATATTTCTAGAAAACACACATATGAAAAAAAAGTAAGAAAGGCAATAACTAATTTGTACCAATAATGTTAAGGAAGTTTTTGTAATTACTTTATATTTTTATCACTGGTATTTTTTTTAATGTCTTCCTTCTTCAGTGTTGTTCATATAAACCAGTTGTGTAAAAAATATTTCCACCGAATACAATCATCAAATCAGCTTTATTCGTTTTTTCATATATTGTAGTTACTTAATTATAAATATAAATAATGTTATTGTTTGGAATCTATAATTTTTCAGATTTGTGAAAAGAACAAACTGTTTAGGTTACTTATATGCATACACTCGAATCTATTGTTCATATTTTAATTCATATTCTTTTTGACAAACTATAATATTTTGATGATAAAAAGAATCACATTAATTCAAATTCAATGTGAAAATTGAGAAAACAATAGGAATAAAACTTCCAATCGATAAAGAAATCCAATTTTTCATCAACGTTGTATTTGTTTCTGTTCAAATTTTATAGTTACCTGAACATGCTACTTTCTGTAGAATAAACGAGGACAACGTTCTATTAACCCCAACAAATGTGTTATATTGAAGTTGGGGAAGATGAAGAAATTAATACTGTGAACAAGGCAATATTTGTTGCTTCAAGAGCAAAACAATTGAGTAATGAGGAACGTTAAAAACAATGATACTTAAGTCATTATTGCATCATTTATTCATAAAAAATCTCAGGATTCAAGGTCAAAGTACATGACAATATGGTGAGAGTCTATAGCTGCATGCATGTGATTAAGTATTGTTCTTAGTTTTATGTTTGTTTTATGTATGGTCAGTTTCAGATAAGCTTATCTTCCATCATCACTATTATTAATTATTGTTGTTCAAAAGCCAATCATTTCAATTAGCAAATTAATGAAAGAATGTTTGGGAAGATGGACAAAATAAGATAACTATGATTAATTAGTCAGTGTCAGTCCATTAAGTTCCCTGCTCATGACATGTGTCAGTTTGGGAACTGCTCACTGAACACAATTAGAGATCATTACATTTGTCCACTCATTAAACATAAAACATAACTGACTAAACAGCCACACAGACATTAATAACTACAGTTAATCTTAACATGATAACTAATCAGGAAATGTTATCATCTTCTTATAATTATAATAATTACTAAGTTGAGTTGAGTTGAGTGTGTACATATATATGATACTTAAGCTAAATCTGGAGATCTGCGAGTGTAGGAATTGAGACTGAGCTCCAAAGAAGCACGAGAACCATTCTTGAAGCCGTCTTCAGAATGATACCAGCCGTTTCCATCGTAGTTGTAAGAGTTATTAGACTTGAGGTTGCAATAGCCATGAATGTCCTCACCGTGCATAGGAAATAAAGGAAGAGTTTCAATCTCAGCAGCACCATCCTCTTCTTGTTCTTCTTCTTCCAGGGTTTCTTCAGTTGGCCTTATTTTGCCAAAGAAGTTGGCATAGGGTGAGGAATAAGGATCCACGCCAACCCATCCCAAGTTGTGGTTTATTCCAACATGGCCACTGCTACCCCCAGCAGATATTGAACAGTCCTGAAAAAAACTATAATGGTTCAAAACAAATGAAGAATTAACAAACACTTAGAGCACTTAGTTTAGCTCTTTGTGCAAAACATTTCTCTAAATCAGGTAACTAGTTATGAGCTGGTGAGGTACTGTTTGAACTTTGAATGCTGTAAGTTCCTGGCTTCAACAGAAATGTAGCTTTTATTTCATGAAAATGTTTTTGCCTTGTCGTTTTAGAAGATTGAAGAGATGAGTGGGGTAGGTTCTTCCTTTAATGGAACTTTCCATTTTAATGCATCATGTGCAATGATGAACAAGGGTAGGAGGGTAAAAAATACAGAAAGTTCATGAGGGTAATATGTAAAATCCAAAGTTTTATAACTTACCCTAAAACTTTTCTCCATGGGAACAGAACCATAGCCGTAATTCCCCATCTGGGCGACAGTAATCATCTCAACGGAAGAAGATGATGCAGAAGAGATCCCTGTGGAAGAAATGTTAGAATAGTGGGTATGAATAGGAGGATCATGATCAGGTTTCCAAGGAGCAGCATTAGTTGGGGCAGGAGGTCTTTGCATGGGGACATTATCAGAAGTGAACCTTTTCTTCTGCCTTTCTCGAGCTTTGTGGTTCTGGAACCAATAAAAGACATTCTTGCCTTCAATCTTACCGTACTGCCTCAGCCTAGCAGAGATCCTCTGAATCTGTTCTGCACTTGGAGATCTAATTCCATTGTTGTAGTAAAGGTCCTTCAATATTCTTATCTGGTCGGTGGTGGGAGTCCACCGTGTACTACTTTGCCTGCTCAGAAAGCCCCCTTTTCCACTGCCACCCTCCTCGTTTGGTTGGCTCCCTTGTGGTTGTTGAGGTTCCATCATGGAGTACTGGAAACAAAACAAAACAAAGGGAACCGAACAAAGAACAAAGAACAAAAAACAATGTTGTTTGTTGTTGTTGTTGGATAGAGAGGTAGGTGAAGTGAGGAGGGAGAGTGCATGAATAGAATGGGATGGAATTGGAATGAAGATGATATGAAGTTATTATAATAGGTGTGAGATAATAGATGAGGAGGCACAGGAGGCACAGGCACATAGTACATGGAGTGATAAAGAGAGAAAATCAGAAAAAATATCTGGGAGATAAGGACTGAGGTTGACAGAGTGGTGTTCATAAAAAGGGAAGGGACAAAAGAGAGCTTAGAAAGTGAGGGTACTATCAGGAATTACTTGGACGAAAAGGCATGACCAGGTATAATGAAATACAGAAAAAGGTAGAAAAATATGAAATGATATATTGGATGGAAGGAAAGCAAAAAAGTAGAAAAGTAGATGTTCTGAATGAAAGAATGAATGAATGGCAATGGAATGGAATGGAATGATGCGGGTTGTCATTTGGGAGTTCAATAGGTTCTTCTTTTCATGGAGAGAGATATCACAAAATGGCCCCTACCCACATTTTTATATACTATGTACAAAACTCTACTCTAAACCTATCAAGATATTTTGTACTTCTATCAACATCTACATAAATAAATATATTTTAATCATTATTCAAATTAATTGTTAATTATAAACTTTAACATCAAATTCTATTTATAATGTTTATTACTAACTTTCTATATCCTTCTTATATAAATTCAAAATTATAGGTTTTACCAAAAAATAAGACAAAATGTATAGATTTTTTTTTCTTTTAAATGTGTAGTTTTGTAAATGTAAAAAAAAACTTGGTTTAATATTATTATTATTTAATTTTATAAATAAAATATTTATATAAAATTTAATAAATATATTAATTTTTTTTTCTTAAAAGTATATTCTTAAATAGTAAGTGGATATTTTAATATTTTTTATAAAGTAAATTATGTAAAATCATATTCTATATTTTAAAAACTCCTATGCGTTTACATGTTTTGAATTTAATAATATTAAATTCTTTTAGAAGTCTATTATAATTCTTGATTTAGAATTTGACAAAAAAAAAAGTTGTTTTAATAATTTTAATTGAGAAACACTTCCAATACATTTTTTTTATTTTCTTTTAGTGTTTATAGTCATACACATATGAAACTAAATCTAATGCATCTTTTAACTACTTGAATATATCGTTTTATAGTGAGAAATGTTGTAAGTTACCGAGATATTATGTACTTATAAGAACAAGCATGTTATGTACATTATGTTCATGTTTGTGGACATGGAGGGAGTGCAAAAATGTATTTCTCAACTTCTCATCATTCCCAACCAATACATAAAAATTTTCTGTTTTTCATTTTTGCTTTTTATAATTTTCATAAACTCATATGAGAAGTAGAAGTTTTGAAGTTGTACTTGTGAAGTAGACGATGCGTGTGCAATGAAGACTATACCCTATGTGACAAAGATTTTCAAAATATACAGTGTTGAGAGAAAAGGGATATCCTAAAAGCTCTTTTCTAATTCTTTCTTCGCATGCCTGCACTTTCAACACAACAGCAGTCACCAAAAACAGAAAAATAAAGTAAAACCCTTCTTCTCAAACTCTGTTTTGGTTATATGTACCTTTCAACTTATTAATCCTCAACCACACACAAAATTCATTTTCTTCTGCAACATTGCAGATTTCTAGAACTACTTTCACTCTCCATTAAATTAATAAATAAAATAAAATAAATTATCCACAACACAACACAGTTGATGTCCATAATCTTATGTACTGATGAACTGGGTCATGTCATGCCATGTGGGTGCGTACATATGCTTCTCTTGGGACATTATAGTTATACATATGTAACTCCAAAGTTCAAAAAAAAAAAATTATGTATATATATATATATAGGGAAATGAAAAGAGAAGAAGTGGACAGTGCTTTTTGGGTTCCCTCTCGTGCATATAACTCTACAGTAAAATAGTACCATTGTACAAGTTTTACATAAAAACGAACCAATCAGGGAAACTAGTGTGGATGGAACTATTCAATCTTTCCTTTCTGAACTCATTCTGTTGTAACAGTCTGGTTCATTTGATGTTTGATACAAAACAAAAACATTGGAAACAATATACTACTGATTTGAACCTTATTCAATCCTTGGTGTACGTGTCTCTATGTTTCAACTTTTTCAGATTGCATAATTTGCTTGATTTTGACACCGCCATCATGAGATTTGGCTTTCCTTATCATGCATTTACATGGCAATCTCTCTCACGCACACACACACTTTGTTCTTCTTTCTTCTTCATTTTATTTTTAAATGGTCACTCACATTTTCTTGTTCTCTTTGATTTAGATTTAGCAGCAACACTTGATTTTCCAAGCCACTCTCTCTCTCTCTCCTCCAAAATCCTGAAACTGCTTACCTCATAAGCTAGAGAGAGCTCACAGCCGCAGTGGTACACACCCTAGTCTTACGGGTAATCATCTTCTTTTGCACTAATTTTCTACCCGAATCTCCAAACATACATCACAAAGATCTCTCTCTTTAGCCTTCTACTTCTACTACTGCTCTCATTTTCTTTTTGCTTTTCTTCTTTCCTTATTACACACACTCACTTTGCAACCATATAGAGTAAACTCCTACTCACACAACCCTTTTCATTTTCTTCCTATATATTCTCCACCATCAACATTCAAATCCCCACGTAATATTTTCTCAAGCTTCTGTAGGAAATAGTTGCTTTCATAAATGCTGGTTTTTTGTGATATGATTTTGGTTCTGCAAACAAACAAAGCATCTCCTGCTATGCTATGCTATGCTATACTCAGTAAAAACTACATGTCTAAGATTCAACATTTGAGTTTAAGAAATCAACATAAAATCTTTCAAAGTAAACTGGACTAGTAAAAGAAACCAAGCACTTTCCCACCAACATTCTTCCTCCTATAAGTTTCTTCACGATCCATGATGCCAGCAGCAGAGGTAGTGAACACGATATACCCAAACTGTCTTACCTAAACCCACATTTCTTCAGTCTATCATTCAATTCAACAATTTTCTCAATACACCATGTATAAGTTAACTAAATATATCACGAAATACAATCCTGTTATATGCTTTTACATCACCATACGGATTTTATAATCACTTTGGAGGATATTTAATTACAAGAGAACTACTTATGGACTAGAGTGGAAAAAATTATTCAAATCAATATGTAAATTCTTAAGATGTGCGTATAATTATTTATAAAAGTTGTGGTAATTATATTTGATAAGGTTTGCTTCCACACAACCAGGTATATGTATGAGAACCAAATGAAGATTTTTTATTTTCATGGGCAAAGTTTAAGGCATTATAAATTCTCACAGAGAGAATTTATATAAATTAAATTATGCAAAAATTAATTTTAAGTTATTAAAAAATCATTTCATTTTTCTTCTTATTTTTACCTGTTAAAAATATTTATAAAAAAATGAACTTTAGAAGTTGATAAAAATATCATGATAGATATTTAGGTTTGCCCAGTGAAATTTGAAGTTATAGATCCTATGATATTGTTCATAAATAAAAATGCCGACTATGAAATAAATGAAGATTAGAAAGAGATGTAATTAATAATATATGTCAAAACATACTATCAACCTTTTAGGTTGGTTTAGAAAAAAGGAAAAATAAGTGAGGTTATTTTTTTTAGATCGTTATTGATTGTATAAAAAGTTAAAGATTTATTTTTTTTCAATAAAATGGTAGAAAAAATAAAATGTGAGATTACTTTTTTATATTGTTATTGGTTGTATAAAAAGTTAAAGATTTACTCTCTTTTTTTTCAATAAAATGGCTATAACAGCACAGAGCTTATTCTTTGTCACCTATCCACCAACTAATTGTATATTTAGCTCAATTGTATATAATATAGTATCTAAATTTTAACTAGGTTTTTTATTAAGATTGTTTAGTCAGCTTAAAATTCCTTTCCTAAATTAAAATGTGTGATCCCTAAAAATAGTCTCTATTATCTAATTAGGTGATAAGTTGAAGTTTAGACAATTTCATAAACTGTAATTACCTTAATATGTTGTTAGCATTTGTAAACACTTGACATCATGAATGGACCCATGCGCGTGGGCTTTCTTCTTGTACTAAGTTTTTATTCTTTTTTCTGTGAATATTAATTAGATGTTATTTATTTTATAACATCCTCTGCAGATTCCTTTTCCGATTGATGAAAACATTGAAAAGTCTAGTCATGTATCAGATTTTCAGACATTCATCGAGCTGAATTTTCAATTGTTGCCCCCGAGACATACTTGCTTGCAATGCATCATTACATTCTCCCTAATTGTTACAATTAATTATTCTTCACTACTTATAGGTATTATTAAAATCATTCCAAATTTATTTTATTTAATATTTGTTATTACTGTATTATATATTCTCAGACTGTCCGTTAATATTTAGTTACATTTTTACTATAATATGTATATATTTTAAGGTAAGAAGATGTAATATATATATATATATATA
>Ga0214542_1007226_pt1 | contig 19478 bp, 28 predicted proteins | sample CNSS1metaG_FD_160096 | JGI IMG/M metagenome (GOLD analysis project Ga0214542, IMG submission 160096) | Root nodule microbial communities from cowpea collected in UCLA plant growth center, Los Angeles, California, USA - CNSS1 | ecosystem: Host-associated > Plants > Roots > Nodule | place: USA...
TGATTGCTCGCTGCATCGACACGTCCACGAAGCTGATGACGGCGCATTTCGCCGCGCCGACGACCGGGTGTATCGTGAGCGGTCCGGGCCATCCCCGTTTTCGCTTTGATGAGGACTGAAATGGAGGCTAGGCTATTCACGTGGAGCGCCTCAACGCCTTAACTTTTCAGACAGCGACCACCACGCTGCCGATGCCGACACCGCGCCTAAGATTCAAGCTGTGTTCCGCAGGGCCGACATGATCGTCAAAGTCAAAGAGGCGCACTACATTAATGCAGACTGCTGCATCCGACCACCATCTGCATCTGGCGGCCAACAAGCCGCAAACTGAGGCTCTGCTCAAGTCGGAGCGCGATCTGCACCGCGCATGAGACCGTCAACCGGGGTCTGCCGCTGCTGCAGCGAGTCGGAGGTCGCAGGTTGGATTAGCGTGCCGATCGGCGTACACTATCTGGGAAAGGACGCCTGGCGGGCGCGGCGCCCTCCATCGTTCTCTGGTGCTCTTTGTCGTTCCGCTCACGGGGCTATCGTAGCCGCCATTTGGGATGACAAGCTGGACGCTCGCGAATTTCTTGCGCATTGGACCACTCCAAATCAGTTGTAAAGCATTGTGACTGGTTGGGACAATCAGCTAACTCGAGCAGGAATTATTTACCAATGCCATTGCGCCCGAGAAGGATCCAGGCAAAAGTCCGCGCCAGAGTACTGTGAAATACGGCAGCAGGACTACGATGACCAAAAAGGTGCGCAGCGCCATTCCTGGCGAGCCGATTCCGACATACCCTTTAGCGCTTCGTCATCCCAGAGGCTGTAGTCCATGGGCACAAACGCACCGGCCTGCGCGGACCGTCAATCCGGCGACTGCCGAGGAAATGAGCGGCGCGATCGTGGCGGTCGCGCTCAGCCACAGTCCGGGTCTTATCAGCCGCAGCTCTGGTTTTTCGGGCGCCTATGGACGATAGTTTTGACTCTGTTCAACATTGGTGTGCAGCTGTCCGCCCCTCGTTGGATTGCGGGCCGCTCCGTTGCTGCGTAGCAGGTTGCGTTCTCTGGAGGCCTTGCAGTTGGCAGTTAGGGCTGAGGTCGCTTCACCGATGCTGGCATCACGCTACTCGTCTCCGCCGGACTGATGCTGCTCTTGCCGCCGCTTAGGCGCTGGCTGCGCATGCCGCCCATCACCGAGCGCGGCGAGGACGCGGAGATGCTTGCCGATCCCTAAGGTGCGAATCCCGCTTACCTACCGGAACGGTCCACTGGTGGTTGAGCTGGAACATCGCGCGGCGCCTGAAAACGCGAGGCCTTCCACAACTTGATGCAAGATATACAGCTCTACCGGCGACGCAACGGCGCATATATTGGTCAATTGCACACGGGAGATCGCCGCCCCCGAGCTGTGGACCGAGCGCTAGAGGGAGCGACTTCATTTGATTCTATTCCAGACGAGTATCGATCGGCCCATGCTGCCGTCCAGATAGCTCCTATAGGGAGCGGTTGTAACCGTCAGTTTATCTCCATCGAGCATAAAATACCGCACCTGATCGGTGCCGGTCCATGCCTGGTTCCATGATGTGTCGATGTGATGGACGACGATGTTCCGGCCCAACGAGAATGTGCCAGCATAGGCGACCATGGTGCTGAGCAGTTCAGCGCCTTCCTGATCGGTAGGCACCACGTCGCGAGGTATGATCCTATCGTTCCGCGTGAAAATGGCGTACATTCTGCCATCCGCGGCGTAGCCTATGTAGCCAATAGGAGCCTCGCCAAATTGATTGTGGCGGTGCCCGTCTGATATTCTTTCGCGAACGTAAGAGCGTAGGCGCCACGTACCAATAACCGGAGAACCCGGCAGAGGTTTTCCGAGCCTCACGGAGGCCAAGATTTCGTTACCAGCGGTCAAGCTCTCCTCCTAGTCCAAACTGGTTCCTAAGCACGACGGAAATCGGACAATCCGTCCTCGACGCTCGCCTCATAAAACGCTCACATGGTTGAACCTTCTTCGGTCGCCCGCGATACGACGAACGTCCAGAACTAGCCCAGAATGCACCGTTACGATCTTCGTAATCCCTTAGTTTGATCGACGCGACAAAATCGGCTAGCTGCGATGCCCCAGCAAACCGCCCGTGAGTTGTCGACATACGCGCCGGTGTCTGTTTATGGCGTGTCGCCACTGATCCTCACACTCCAGAGAGATCCCACACGTCGAAATGCTCCGGCCAAAAGTCAAGGCCGTGCTCGGCTCCGCCCCGCAGCAACGCTTCTACTATTAGATCGAGGTCGATCATTATACCTTGTCGCGCTTTGTCCAAATTCCTCAGCACAACTGACCAAGAAGACATAACCCTTCCTCAGGCAGGGCGCTCGTGCTTGTGCGGCTTCGAGGCGGCTGACAAGCTTCAAGGTCAACGAGCCGCTTGTCCGATAACATACGTCTACTCTTTGCGAGCCTACCAGATCTTGTCCTGCCGTTCTCGGCAAACGATGTGCTACTTCAGAATCATAGCACCTCGTGCGACCTACCGCAGCGGCCTGAGACTGCACACCGTGTTCGATAGCGGTTCACAGCCAACAGCAGCGATGGATTCCTTCGCCAAACTAGCCGCCTAGTGCAAAATCAAAAGAGTTCTCGCCCGGAGAATCGCCAGCCCGTGCCATTGCTGCCGTGCAGCTCATGTTTCATAACCTCAGAGCCTTTCGGTGCGAACGCTGGCACATCTGTTGCTTATAGTGTGAGGATGTGGCCGGCAGAGGAACTTCGCTGCTTCGGCCCCATCGCCTCTCACGCGTCTTGGTAAGAAACATTGAGAATTCCCTCTTCCTTTCCGAGCAGTAAGAGCAACGCGGGCAAAGTCATGCCCGTGGAGCGACAGTACGGTCGATGCAGACAGGCACGTAGTCCGACGCGTATGCTTAGGAAGGTCGGTTCGGCAAGAGTAAGCCCGTACAATGTCGACCGGCGGACGCTTCAAAGTCATGGGGCCCCTTCCAACGACTCTGGAAGGAGAGTCGAGATGAGGCATAGGACGCAACAGGTCAAGTGTGCATCGGCTGTTCTACGGGCTCATAGTTCAAGAGATAACTCTGATTTCATTTATCACAACAAGATGAACGAACTTAGAGAGAGGACCGGGATATGAAATCAGTTGTCATTGCGGTCGCGGTAACCGGATCGGTTCCACAGAAGCGCGACAATCCTGCCTTACCGGTGACGGCGGCCGAGCAAATCGAGTCGACACACGCGGCTTTCGAAAGTGGCGCCTCATTAGTCCATATTCACGTTCGCAATGCGGATGGAAACCCCTCCTCAGATCCGGACCTCTTCGCTCGGGTACAGGAAGGTGTTAAGCGGTACTGCCCAGGGATAATCATCCAATTTTCGACGGGCGGCCGTGGTCGTGACCCGAGTGCGCGCGGAAGTGCCCTTTATCTCAAGCCGGACATGGGTTCGCTCTCGACCGGTTCGATAAACTTCCCGATGTCCGTGTATGAGAATTCTGCTGCATTGGTCCGAGATCTAGCGAAGCAGATGCGGGAACTTGATGTCAGACCGGAAATCGAACTGTTCGATTTGTCTCACATTCATGGTGCACGTCGACTGGTTGATGAAGGACTAATTGACGACCACCCACATGTTCAGTTTGTCATGGGCATTCAGAACGCTATGCCTGCAGAAGAACATTTACTCGACATCCTTTTGGGCGAGCTCAGACGCATCCTACCCAAGGCAACTTGGACGGCAGCGGGGATTGGCCGTCACCAGAACTCGGTAATGAGCTGGGCATTGGCCCGGGGCGCCGACGCTATCCGCACCGGTCTGGAAGACAATATTCGCGTCAGCAAAACGCAACTTGCTAAGAGCAACGCAGAGCTTGTCCAGATCGCGGTCAGTATTTGTGCGCAACACAATGCGCGCCCTGCGACTCCGCAGGAAGCGAGAGCGGCATTTGGCTTGTCTAAGTAGTGCAGTCCAAAAGGCCTCAAATAAAAAGAGCCTCAAGCAAGTAGCATAGACGGACTTAGATGCAGTGTAAGGCTCCGAGAGAGCCTTGCGGCTGGGCTGACGCCGGCGTTGGTCTGAGGAGGAGAAGGCGCGGGCTTGCTTCTGACAGGAGCCAGCCGGAAATATAGCCTGAATTTTTGAGATAGTTGGCGCATTCCTCTTCGGAGAAGATATCGAGGAGTTCGCCGAGCTTGCGCCAAGCTACTTCGACGTGGCGAGTCTCCGCGGCTCGCAACAGGTGTTTGAGCTTTGCGAAGACCTGCTCGATCGGATTGAGGTCGGGGCTGTAGGGCGGCAGGAAGAGTAGATGCGCTCCTCTGGCGCGGATTGCATTGCGGGCAGACTTGCCCTTATGACTGCCGAGGTTGTCCAGGATGACGACCTCCCCTTTTGCCAAGGTGGGCGCCGACACTTTCGTATCCATCCGAGCTAGGCCGCGGACAAGGGCTCACTGATTCCGCCGCTTGAGGAGTTCGGGTCTTCCTTGTGCATCCTGATGAGCTCCGTCAGGTTTTTGATGCCGAACTCGGTGAACGCCATGACCTGGTCGTCACCTATGCCGTAAACCCAGATGATTGCCATCCTCTGTGTCCATTCCGTTGGCCACGTCCCAGAGCCAGTCCTCGTCTTGCGAGGTCTTTTGCGACGCGAGCGATGGTGAAGACGGCGTTGTTGACGTGCATGGCTACGCCGCCTCGGCAGAGGACCTCGACGCAGGAGGCGTCCAGTGCCAGGGCAGCAACTCGTGCAGGCGGTTCTGCGGCATGTCGGCGATGCGTGCGAACACGTCGGCAAGCCAGGCTTTCGGGTCGATGTCGTTGAGACGCGCCGTCATGAGAAGCTTGGCCGTCACAACAGCCGCTCGGCGCCGCGATCAGAACCGGCGAACAACCATGCCTTTCTTCCCAGAGCAAAACCGCGCAACGCTCGCTCCGCTGCATTGTTAATGGGCATGATGTTTTCAGCGCTCAAACCCGGTGGAGAGGACTGGTCGTCCGGATTAGTCTGTCGAAGCCGGGATAGGGGCGCTGGAGCACGAAACGGTGGCAGGCCGCCATGACCATGAGCTGTGAGCTCGCTTTGTTACTTGGCCGCCCCCTACGACTTGCCCGGCTGCGCTGCGAGCGCGGATCCGTAGATGTCTTGCAAGCCACTGGCTCCTGAGACGAAGGAGAACCAAGCGTGCAAATCGTCGGCATGGACATCCACCGATCGTTCGCCCAGGTGGCGATCCTGGAGGATGGAACAATAATCCGACAGCTCCGCGTAGATCTCGTCCACGATCGGCTTGTCGCCTTTGCCAAGACACTCAGCCTCGAGGATGAGGTGGTCATCGAGGTGACGGGCAACAGCGCGGCGGTCGAACGTATTCTGCGCCCGCACGTTAAGCGCGTCGCCGTCGCCAATCCGAGGCTCGTTCGGGCGATCGCCTATGCGCGAGTCAAAACGGACAAGGTCGATGCTGGGACCCTGGCAAAGTTGCATGCTGCCGGCTTCTTGCCGGAGGTCTGGGTTGCTGACGAGGACACCTACAGCCGCCGGCGCCAGATGGCCGAGCGCGCTGGCGTCTTGGCGCAGATCATCCGTATCAAAGGACGCATGAAGGCTATCTGCATGCCAAACTCATCCCGCCCTACAAAGGCTATCTCTTCGGCAAGCGCGGACAGCATTGGCTGGACAGTCTGCCTCTTCCATCGGAGGAGCGTGCAATGCTCCGGCGTCTGATCGCGGAACTCGAACGCGTGACGAAGCAACTGTCGGACATCGACAAAGTCGTGGCCCAGCAGGCTCTGGACGATTCACGGGCTCTCAAGCTGATGACGATCCCCGGCGTGAGTTCGGTTGTCGCATCGAGTGTACTGGCCTCCATCGGCGACATCGCGCGCTTCCCGTCGCCGGATAAGCTCAGCAGCTATTTCGGGTTGACTCCGCGGGTTCGGCAGTCAGGCGAGCACCCGGCACGGCATGGCCGATCTCGAAGCAGGGCAACCGTGACGCCCGCAAGATGCTGGTTGAGGCGGCGTGGTCAGCCAAGACGGCGCCGGGTCCGTTGCGAGCATTCTTCAACCGCACGCAGAAAAAGCACGGGGCCGGGGTCGCAGCCGTCGCGACGGCGCGCAAGCTCGCAGTCATGATCAGGCACGTCCTGACGACCGGGAAGGACTACGCTTACGCGCGGCCAGCGTTCACGGCGATGAAACTCCGGAAGGTGGCTCTGAAGGCTGGGGCTCCGCGTGCCTACGGCAAGGCTGGCCCGGGCCGGGACTATTGGATCACGGAAATCCGCGAACGGGAAGCTGGTTACGTCGCACGCGTCGAGAAGGCCTACGAACGCATGGTGGCTGCCTGGAAGGAAAAACCAAAAAAAGTTGCTACGAACTGAAGGTAAGGACTTCTCAACACCACCCGTAAGGATTCTCAACACCACCCGTCGTCATGCAGATCCTTCCGTCGTGGACAAGGCGGGCAAAGCCCTCCCAACGGTGAGCAGATAGTTGATCGGCTTAATCACGTTGGTACGAACGTGAGAGCCGGGCAGATTCCGCCCGGAGCCAAGACTCAAGGTCGGTCAGCAGTGGGACGCTTCTCTCCCGGCGGATCTGCAGCCGCTCCTCAGCGCTCAGCCCATAGATGTCGCGCTCGATCTCGAACAATTGGTCAATCCGACGAACCGCTTCCAGCGCAACGGGCGAGATCGCCGTCGCCGATCTTCCGCGGCGAGCATTCTGGGCGATGTCGGCAAGTTCAAAGAACGCCCTCCGGCCATGTGCCCAACAGAAGGCGGGCGTGGCCGGCAACGCCTTGCATACGGGACGTCGACCTGCATCGATCCGACATCCCCGCTCCGGATTCGCACCGCCACGATCCGGCGCCTGGAAGAACCGGCGGCAATCGCCGGATCTGGCCCGACAAGCGGGCGGTCGTCGCGCCAGTCCACAGCCGGCCAGTTCCGGTCTTGCCCTTGGGTAGGACCAGCACTGTGGCGTCGTCCGCGCGGATGCGTTCGGCAGTAAAGACATGACTCCCGATCGCGTCAACCAAGCGGCATCAGAGCTGGATGGAGCCTCCCACCTAGCTCGCGCTGACGATTGAGCCAGTAGGTGCAGGCCGTACTTGACGAACAGGAGGGGGCCGGCGGATTCGTCCCTGCACGATGCCCGTATATCGGTGGGCGGTCGCAATACGCCCGATGCACTAGGGATCATTACCGCAGTCCATAGCCCAGTGCCGCCACCGCGGCCTTCGTCGGCGCGCCGACTCCGAGCCCGAGCCGCAAACTCGATCAATCGCGCGGCCACCAGCCGACCCAACCCGACCAAGCGCTGACCCTATTCCGCGACCACCATCGACGGTACGAAACCCGTTTCATGGTCGGCATCCTCCGGCTCCGGCCGAACATTGCCGCCATCAGAGCAGCAATGAGCGCAAAAACCCAACCTGCCGTGCCGTCGGGCGACCTGGCATGGCCCACTCTCCAGCACGATCTTGAGCTTCTCGCGCCGCCTTCGACCTGTATCCCCCGTGCGAGCTGCTCGACTTGTCACTGCGCCGATCACCTGATGGAGTGGACGCCCACCTCACAGCATCCCTGTGGCAAGGTGGCGGCGTGCATCATTCGAAACTGATGTTCCCATGCCAGGAACTGGCACAATTAGCGATTGAGGATACGGCCTGTTACGACGACAGCGCTCTTTGCTCTAGCCTCAACTGCTCACACCTTCAAGAAGGGCCGCGATTTTGCAGCTGGCTCGCTCTAATATCGCTGCAGGGCTCAAGCCGGGAAAGCAGAAGCCCGGTGAGACCTCTCGAATGGGCGAGCGAACACTACGCAGATTACTGATCATCGGCGCAAGTGCTGCGGTGTGATGGGCAAGGCGCAGGAGTCCTTCTATCCCATGGGTCATGAACATATTGAATCGTAAGCCACCCATGCTGATGACTGTCGCGCTTGCTAACAAGATGGCGCCCCCCGGTACGAGACGGTCGAACGAAGAGTATGGCGCACGGGCAGAAACGGGATCGGGAAAACCAGGCTATGGACACGCGCCCCGAGCGCGCATTACTGAACTGGATCCTCCCCGCGAACTCGCATACGGACCGGGCGCGCATCACGGCCGCACAGAGGCCTGACACACGTCAGCACCCGATCGCGCTCCGTGCTCATTCCAAAGGCTCCTCTGGAATCATCGGAGACGTCCACACATATTCATAAGGACAGTTCTCAACAACACGCCCGGCCTCGGCAACGAGGCTTTCCTCGGACGGATATGGTCGAGCGCTCAGTTTGTGGGCCAGACCTGGAGTTACGTGGCTTTTCAAAATTGCTCTGCCTGCAATTCGCTGCATCAGCTCCAGCGAGACGCCTAGCCATCACGATAGTTGCGTCCCTATTGACGTCTTTGCAGAGGTCACAAGAGTGCACCGTTCTCGCTAACCCGATGGAGGTGATAACCGGTATCGCCAAACGCAGCCTCAATCATGGTCAGCCGTTTGAAATAATGACCGATCCTGGCCTCCATGGTCATGCCCATGCCGCCATGGAGCTGAATCGCTTCTTCGCCGATCAATTTGCCGCTTCGCCCGATCAGCACCTTTGCTGCCGCCACCGATTGCGACCGGGTGGCCGCATCGTCGAAATTGATGGCCATGGTGGCCAGCATCGACATCGAGCGCGCTTGTTCGAGTGCGACGAACATGTCGGCGGCGCGGTGCTGCAGGGTTTGGAAACTGCCGATCAGCACGCCAAACTGCTTTCGTGTTTTAAGATATTCTACCGTGATCTTTAGAGTTTTATCCATCGCGCCAACGGCTTCGGCGCAGAGCGCGGCGCGGGCCTCATCGACCATGCGCTCAATTAACGACAATGCATTTTCTGGATCGCCCACCGCGGCGTCGGCACCAACCTCAACACTTGTGAATGTGATGTTGGCGGCATGCAGGCCGTCCTGCGTCGGATAGATCTTCTTCGCGAGGCCCTTGGCGTCGGCTGGAACGAGGAAGACGCCGATTCCGCCTTTGTCACGCTGCGCGCCGCTGCTACGCGCTGTGACGACCAACGTCTCGGCGCTCTGGCCGTTGATGACGACCAGTTTTTTGCCGTCGATCACCCAACCCTTGCCCCTCTTCTTCGCCGACGTGGTGATGTCATAAAGATCATAGCGGGAGCTCTTCTCGAGTTGAGCGAACGCAAGCGTCCTTGATCCATCAATTATCGAGGGAAGGTGCGCGGCCTTCTGAGCGACGGAACCGCCATGGCGCAGGAAACCACCGCAGATCACGACGGTCGGCAAATAGGGCTCCAATACCAGCGCGCGTCCGATTGCCTCCATGATGATCATCGTCTCCACCGCGCCGGCGCCGAAGCCTCCATCGCCTTCCGCAAAGGGCAGGCCAAGCAGGCCGTGCTCGGCCAGCTTTTGCCAGATGAGCTTGCTCCATCCGCCGTTCTCCTTGATGTACCTCTTGCGCTGCTCAAAATCATAGACGTCCGCGAGCAGCCTATCGACACTTTCCTTGAGCAGCCGCTGCTCCTCGGATAATTCGAAATCCATGTTATCTGGCCCCGTGTTGCAATAAGTTAAGGACTCCCTTTGTACCTCGCCCGGGGCCGATGTGGAGGCGGCCGGGGAGCGGACATTCGCGCAAGCACTGTGCCGATGGGAGCTTTTCGCGCCGGTATGTGCAGACCCTGCTCGCCCCCCATCGCTTAAGCCCGCGCAAGACGAACGACGTGACTACAGTCCCAGCACCGCCCTGCTGATAATATTGCGCTGAATTTCATTGGAGCCGCCGTAGATCGAGACCTTCCGGTTGTTGAAGTAGCTTGGCGCGATCTGCGCAATCCAGTTCATCGCTTCATTCGAAGAGTCGATGTTCTCACCGTAGGCTGCGGCGAGCGGCCCTATTACCTGCAGCAAGAGTTCGGTGGTCGTCTGCTGAATTTCTGAGCCCTTGATCTTCAGCACCGAGGAAGCCGGATTCGGCATGCCGCTGCTATGCTTGCTTTCGTCAGCGATTACACGGAGTTGCGTCAGCTCCAGCGCCTTCAGCTCAATTTCGCAAGAAGTCAGCTTCTCGCGAAATAGTGGATTTTCGATGATCGGACGGCCACCGGATTCAAATTTCGACGCTACCTCCTTAATGCGGCGTATGCGCTCTTTGGAGACGCCTACGCGTGCAATGCCGGTGCGTTCGTGACCGAGTAGGAATTTGGCATAATGCCAACCCTTATTTTCCTCACCGACCAGATTTTGAACGGGCACCTCAACCTCATCGAAGAAAACCTCGTTGACCTCATAACCACCGTCGATCGTTTGAATTGGGCGCACGGTGATGCCCTTGCTCTTCATGTCGACCAGGATAAAGGAGATGCCGCTCTGCTTCTTAGCTGTCGGATCGGTTCGGCAGAGGCAGAAGATCATGTCGGCATATTGGGCCAGGGTTGTCCACGTCTTCTGACCGTTAATGACATATTTGTCGCCGTTTCGTTCGGCCTTGGTCTTTAACGAAGCTAGGTCGGAGCCGGCTTCTGGCTCGGAAAACCCCTGGCACCACCAATCGTCCATGTTCGCAATCCGCGGCAGGTAATGTTTCCTCTGAGCCTCGTTTCCGAAAGTGTAGATGACTGGCCCGACCATGGCGACTCCGAAGGCAAGTGGCACTGGCGCCGGATACATCTGTAGCTCTTCCTTGAATATGTACTGTTGCACCGAGGTCCAGCCCTTCCCGCCATACTCCTTGGGCCATTGGTTCACGCACCAACCTTTCTTATTCAGGATGCGCCACCAAGCCACCATCTCGTCTTTGGACAGCTGCGCCCCCTCAACTAGCTTGCGTCGCATCTCCCCCGGCACAGTTTCGCGCAGGAACTGCCGAACCTCTTCTCGAAACGCACGCTCCTTCTTGGTGAATACGAGATCCATTAGGCTCCTCCTGTAGGCAGTTCAATAATGAGCGAGGTCAATTTCGAAGAGCGGGCGCTCCGAAACGGCTAGCGCCTTCTTCTTGAAGTTGAAGCTGTGTCTTCTCCCAGGGTATCGTTTGGTCTACGCGAGACATGCTCCGAATCAGTCCGCTGCTGATCACTCGCGCTTCGGCTAGCGCGTCTGATACATCCATCCTTTCCGGAAGAACTTGTTGCTGATAGGCGCAAGCAACCATTGTGCCAGCGACACTGATGCGGGTTGCGCATCGATCCTTTGAGCCCTTGCGGCAAAAGATCGTGATAGCCATGGCTCTCGTCTGGAGAACGAGACAAAGGCACAACAAACATCAGCGTCCAATCAGGCCTCCGAGGGGCGGCGGTAGCAACATACGTTCTTCGAAGATCCGGCCAAGCTATGCCAGTGGGCCAGGATGGAGAGCGGCAGCATTGTCGAATCGGCTGCTCACGGTAATCTTCCCAAAGGGCACTCTACCACGCCTCCTGAGAGTCTTCTGGAAGCAGCAGTGCTCTCGCGACCTTTGGTGCACCGCCGTCTCAGAGCAAAAACCATTTCATTGCAAGCAGGCAGAGTTGCTCATGTTCATGATCATGAAGGAACAAGGATTTGTGATGACCGCCATAGATGGCTGGCGAGTTTGTCGGATGCGGTATTTACTTTTTCATGCGCTGCTTATGCCGCCGGCCTATCTGCCTTACCAAGCGCGATCGAACTGATCTGCCGGCTAATAAGGTCCAACAAAACATCAAGGGTCAGTACCGCAGTCGCACCAAGATGGGTTACGATGTTGTTTGACGCCGATTGGGAACAGCCTTGGCAATTCCAGTTTCTGCGGCAGATCTGCCGGACCTATCCACGCCTGGCGATCAGACGTCCATGCCATCCGCCATTACCCGCAGCTAGACCGGCGGGGCTGATAGCCCTAGGCGACCGCGCTGCCCACGCGAAGTTCTTGCCGTAAGATTGTCCGCAAGCACTCGGACTCGAGCGACCAAGAGTCACGTGTCGTTAGAAAGACCACATCTCACGTGCGGAAGACAACTGCCATGGTGATCGTGCATCCGTTTCGAAGCCGCCGATCACAAATTGATGTTACGTGAGCCTCACCGTCGCTCGCGCACCGAGCGCTCCTGGGCGACGGGCACAACCAGCGCACCATCGGATCTAAACATAAGGCCTCGCGTGAGACCGCGGCCAGCTTGTGCGCTTGGTGAATCATGAGCATAAAGCAGCCAATCATCGACCCGGAACTGGCGATGAGACCACATTGCATGGTCGAGGCTCGCAGTCATTAACCGCCTGTCGAACGGCGCGGCCGTGGGCGGTTACCGCATCGGAGTAATCGGAGGCATAGGCCAACACGCACATATGCAGCGCGGGGGCGTCGGGTAGCTTCTCGGCAATTCTAATCCACATATGAACGCGGCCGTCATCGTCCTTCCCAGATCGCGGCCTCTCTCGACCGAACACAAATCGATCTCATAGTATCGGCGGATGAACTCAGGCGTTTCGACAAATGTCGGCTGCTCAAACACTTCCTTCACTGTGCATTTTTCTTGCGGCGGAACCACGGGCATTTTGTCTTGGTGGTCGAAAGCGCCCTTCTCCTCGACATGGAAGGACATCGTGGTCGACAAAATTGCATTGCCACGCCGCGTTGCGGTGACGCGCCGGATCGAATAGCTGTTGTCGTCGCGCAAATGCTCGACTTGAAAAATGATCCGCAAGTGCGGGGCGCCAGCTTGGATAAAACAGCAGTGGAGCGAATGTGGCAGCCGACGTTCCGCTGTTCGGCATGCCGCGACCATTGCCTGGCCAATCACGTGGCCGCCGAATAATACTCGGGCGCCCCTGGCCGCGGCATTGCCACGAAATAGGTTCCTCTCGATCAGCTCTAGATCGAGAACGGCACGCGGGTGGAGCAGGATCTTGGAGATTGATGTGCCTTCGGCTCTTCAGCGACAATTCGGGCTCGGCGCAGCCATAATCTACAACATCTCGACATCCTCCATCGGCCGCCGTGGAATGAAAGGCGCTTTGTCTCTCGTGCGCTGCTCCGCCGTTGCTGGAGCGCAGTCGAAAAGCGCGGCGTGCAGGGGCTCGTATAACGAGGAGTTCATTTGAACTCTGCCGTATACCCAGCGTGCGAATGACGCTAAGATATCGGTGACAATCTCCAGCAATTGGCGAGCCGCCACGATTGTGTGCAACGGCCAGAAAGCCCATAGGTCTCGTTCTCTCGCAGCGGACTGCTCTTTGTTTTGGTCCCGACATGTACGTCTCTAGCTCGACACTGCCAAGACGACTGTCCTGCGTGAAGTCAAGACGGTTGCCTCTCGTCCGAGAGTTGGCCACAATCGCTTCGAAACAATCCTGCAGACGCTCACATCGAACAAATCGCAGCTTGGCATTGATCGTGTCCAGGTTGCTCAGCGATAAGGACTCAGCCGTTTAGAATTGAGCCGCTATTTCTCCGGCAAGGACCGTAGGAGTGACGACCCGTTGTATGTCCCTGTGCCTGGGCTTCTCGCGAACAAAAGAGCTGAGCGATCCGAAGAAGGGTCCCAATAAAATCCCGATTCTATTTCGGGACCGCGTAAGCAGCTTGGACGTTCTCGGCAGGAGCGGTTCAGTCGCCTAAGTATCCGCACAGTACAAGCGGATTAGGATGCGCACGGGTCCGATCGCAGAGCACCGCGGCATTACCGCGCTACAAATCTAGCCAGTTCCCTGCGGTCAATTTCAATGCCGAGGCCCGGTCCGTCTGGCACTTGGACGACGCCACGGACGTGCTCCACCGGCTCAAGTAGAATCGCCTGCCGAATCGGGTGCTCTGTGCGGTCGAATTCTAGTATAGGCTCGACGGGCATCAGCGAAGGCGGTGTATGCGGCGGCAGAACGGCTAGCAGCTGGAGGGACGCAGCGATCGCAATCCCTGTACCCCAGACGTGTGGGTTATAGCGGACGCCGAAGGCTTCCGCCATGTCGGCGATTTTCTTGCATTCGGACAGACCGCCTGCAGCGCAGGTATCGGGCTGCGCGATGTCGAGCGCGTGCGTGACGAACAGCTCCCGAAACCCAAACCGAGTAAACTCACATTCGCCGCCCGCTATCGGGATCGAAAGCGCCGACTTTACCGCACGATAACCGGCAATATCTTCCGGCGGAACCGGTTCCTCGAACCAGCCGATATCGTGCTGCTCAATCATTCGCCCGAGCCGGATGGCTGCAATGCTGTCATAGGCGTGATTTGCATCTACCATGATCGCCACGGTTGGCCCGATCGCTTCGCGCACAGCGCGCGTCACGGCGGCATCCTCCTCCACGCCGAAGCCGACCCGAAGCTTTAGCGCACCAAACCCTTCGGCGACGTAGCTTGAGGCCTCTTCAGCAAGATAGTGGATTGGATCTGCTGCTCTGCGTCTATACAGGCCGGTGGCATACGCGGTGATCTGGGTGCGCTGCGCGCCGCCCAGTAGCTGATGCACCGGAGCGTCAAAATACTTGCCCTTGATGTCCCACAATGCGATATCGATCCCCCCGAGCGCCTGAATCACAACGCCTTTCTGGCCGTGATCGCGGAGTCGTGCATAGACCATGCGCCAAAGATAGTCCGTGCGTACTGGATTCTCGCCGATCAGCCATGGAGCGACGCAATCGACTACGGCGGCCGTTACCCGCGCGGGGCCATAACATTCGCCCCATCCCACGACACCTTGATCTGTCTGAACTTCGACCAACATGGCCGTACGGGTGTCATACCAACCACGCGAACACGCGAGGGCTTCCGAGAGCTCTGCTTCAAGAATGTGGGTGCGAACCGCCATTATCTTCATCGGCCTTCTCTCTTGGTCGCGGCTCTAGTGCCCTTACAAATCGAATGTCTCTGAACCATGATTCAGCCCAGCGGCAACGTAGGAATGCGCAACCTGCCAACATATGCGTGGTGGCAAGAATATCCCTGGTCGCGGAAGGACCGGCGTTTTGGTGCGAGCGCGCTGCCGGCCTCGACCTTTTCGTTCGTCGTAAGCATCGACGCGGCGACGCCTGCCTTGTCTTTTCGAAGCGCGGACTTACTGACTTCGTGGATGGGCCCAGCTTTGCCGACCCTATTCTGCCCCAGAACTATCTGCTCCCGTGGGGGCGCCCTGCTCTCCTTTTGCCGTTTGTGTATACTGCGTGGTGAGTACCGTCGCGCCTTTCTCGCCCCTTTCCGGACGGACTACACTGGTCCCCGCTACCGATTTCGTAGCGTCAGACACGCAGTGGCACTCAAGCGCTCCGTGCGAGCGGTACGACCGTCACAGCAAGCATCAGCGTCGCGGGCTTTCAGGCTTTTCGCAGAAAATCCCGAAGTTCACCAACATCCCGGAGATTTGAGGTCACTAAGATGTCACATTTATCTCGGTCTGCATAACACTCGCAAAACCGACAACCATTCACTTCAGATGCAGCCGGCGTTATGGGTAAACTCTCATCAGCTGCATGGCCCTCAATTGGTAAGCAGCCTAGGAGCATGCGCCGAGTTGGCGGCCTTGATGCGCATTACGCTGCGTCGGCCTTCCACGCTCACCGGCACCTCCCCATCGATCACCGCACGACGTACCACGCGATGCTGATTGCCGTAGTCGTTGACCGCATAATGTTGGGTCGCGCGATTGTCCCACATCACGACGTCACCCTGCCGCCACTTCCAGCGCACGGTATTCTCGGGCGCGGTGATGTGAGACTGGAATAGATCGAACAATTTCTGGCCATCGTACTTGGAAATGCCGACAAAGCGCCGCACCAAATCGCCAAGCACGAGTGTGCGTTCGCCGGTTTCGGGGTGGACGCGCACGACTGGATGCTCAGTCTCATAAACCGTTCTGGTGTAGATCTCGTCGAAATGTTGTCTGTCCGCCTGGCTCGCATTCCCCATTACAGTATAGTCATAAGCATTGCTATGAACCGCCCATAGCTCGTCTGCAAGGCGTTGAAGCGGCTTTGGCAGCCAGAGATAAGCTGCCGCGGTGTTCGACCATACCGTGTCACCGCCAAATGGGGGGATTGCGACGCCTCTCAGGACAGCAATCTTGGGATAGGCATCCACGAACGTCACATCGGTGTGCCAGAAGTCGGCTCGACTACCGCCGCGGGCCGAATCCAGCTCAATCATTGACGTCGTCCCCTTGGTAACCGCCATCGTCGGATGAGCCACAAGCCTACCAAAACGAAGAGCAAACCGCTCGTGCTCGGCGTCATCCAGATGACTCTGATCGCGAAAAAACACAACCTTGTGCTCAAGCAGGGCATCATTGATCGCCCCGATCGTCTCGTCCGACAAATCTCCCGAGATCTTTATATTGGTCACTTCAGCGCCTATCCGCGCAGCGCGCTTGATGACCTTAACACCCGTGACATTGTTGTCCAACTTTGTCTTTCTCATCGTGGATTCTCCCGGTGTAGTGGTTCTTCGCTAGACGACGCTGGTCAGCAGCGACGCAACCCTGCAATAACGATGACGCACTCCCGTACTAATGCCCTCCATCATCGGCTACTCCGAATCTTCCGCTTTATGGCGCTGCGTGGGCAGCGCTTGAGCATCTGCTTCAGCTCGTGTTCGCCGAAGCGCGTACGAGAGTTCCGGCTCGAGGCGTACGAGTGCGGGCGGATGTGACTTCATAGAAGCGCCTCGTCTCACTTCAGCATGCCCAGCAAGTGCTGTGCCAGCTGCTGCAGGGGCTGAAGGACACGCCGCCCATGCAAGAGCCGCAGCATGTAGTCCGAAGTTGGACAACCTGGGCGGAAGCGCCCTTGTAGGTTTGTGCCGAATGCGACAGCAAAGGTTAAAACACCGAGCGGCGGCGCTCCACAGGGGCGAGAGCAGGATCGCAAGCTATAGCCTAAATGACCTGGGTCCGCGTCGCACTGGGTAAGCGTGGTTCTCGCACGCAAGCTGGTTGGGGATTCGCAATGTGAAAAGGTCTCACGTGCTACAAACAACAGCTTAAGCCGGTTAGGTCCAGACAACACGGTTTGAGAAAGCGACACCTTATTCGAACCATACACCCAGGCCAGCCGCTTCGACTTATGTCGCAGCGGATCGGATGCTAAAGGGGCTGAGCCATCCATCTGACATGATCACACTCGTCTTCACCTTCATATATTGTTCGGCCGCCTCCACTCCGTGCTCGATGCCAAGACCGCTGGCGTTGTGGCCACGAATTGAGGTGCCCGTGGAGAGAGTATGGGCACAATTGATCCAAACAATGCCACTTACCAGCAAGCGCGGGCCCGTTCCGCACGATGGAGCGACGAGGTCCAGACCGAGGCGGCCAAACTAAATTCCGTATCGTTCGCAACCTGCCAAGCTTCGTCATCGGTATCAAAGGGACGCACTGCCATGACTGGACCGACAATTTCCTGTCGCGCAAAATCGCCGTCGAGCGCGTACTTCGTCACGATCATAGGCGGGAAGAAATGTCCACCAGCCACGGGCCGATAGTGTTTTTGGCAAACATGCCCCGCATCCACATCCGCGGTCAGCCGCCGTACACGCGTAAGCTGCTCAGCGGAAATGAGAGGGTCGGTCTGAGTTTCCGGGTCGAACGGGACGCCTATGCGCAAATCTGCTGCGATAGAGCTGCAGAGTCTAGCAAACTGATCCGTTAATGGCCGTGCGACGAGAACGTCGTGCGCGGCTCGTGCAGGTTTGGCCAGCATTCTTGAAGGTGCTGAAGACCGCGGCGGATGCTGCGCGTGGGAGATCAGCGTCATCGAACACGACCAGCGGCGATTTTCCGCCGAGCTCAAGGATGACGCCCTTAAGCGCTTCACCGGCTAGGGCCGCAACGCGTCGGCCGGTCGCCATGGAGCCAGTAAAGCTGGTCTTCGACACCATCGGATGCGTGATGAGCGGCGCGCCTGCTTCCGCTGGAAATCCAGTAATAATGTTAACGACACCATCTGGCAGCCCCGCTTGCTGCATTAGCACAGCCAACAGAATCGTAACCAGCGGGCTCTGCCCGCCAACTTAAGAACAACCGTATTTCCACAGGCGATGATTGGCGCGATCTTCGTAGCTGCATTAGCAAGGGATGATCCCACGCCGAAATCGCGCTTATGACCCCGAATGGCTCTCGCTCGACGAGTGCCGTCGCGTCATTCCCGTCGGCACAGTGCTGCCGTGCAGCTTATCGGCTAGGCCAGCGTAATAATCGAAAAGCCCAGCCGCATGCTGCACGGAATCGGTTGTGGTCTCGCTGATCGGTCCTCCGCTGTCGAGCGTCTCAATCGTGCCAAGCTCTTGGGCGTGTTTCCGGATCTCCCGCGCGATGCGGAGCATCAACTCGCTACGCTTGCCGCTATCGCTGGCGACGCTGCGACGGCGTCAGCGGCCCGCACGGCCCGATCCGCATCTGCGGCTTGCGCTCTCGATGCGACCATCAGATGCCGGGCATCAATTGGGCTCGTGACTGCGAACGTAGCAGCTTCAGTCGCGGAGCACCATTGCCCACCGATCCAGAGCGTGCCTCGGCGAAAGCACTCCACCGGAAGCATATCTCGAATGTTTTTATGCATCTCCCGCCTCTCTTCTCAAAACATGTGTTACTACGCATTAGCGAGGAACTAAGGAGCTCAGCTTGATGCATCTGGTTTGCCACCTCGGAGTTCTGGCGGAACTAACTCTCTGCGAATAGCGTAGCTATAGAAGCAGCCGCGGAACCGAGCTCAGTGCATGACGTTTCTTCCCCTACATCGTCCTCAGTTCGCTCTTCCATGAGTACTGGTATCGCAGCTCGTCCGCCAACATTGGCAAATGGTTCGCGAGGCTGTCGGTTCGAGCGCGCTCTCGGGCTTGGCGGAAGCCAGCAAAGTCGGCGTGCGTAACACGCTTGACCTCGCCAGTGACGCCATCCAATCAGCTGCCCACCTGGGTCCCATGGCCGATACAAAATGTCGCATTCGCCAATGTCGCCTCACTCGAGTACCCGACCGGGCACTTGTAACACTGATTGGCTCAAGCGCAGGATCGGCGCACACAAGTAGCGAGGGCATTCGGTGGCTTGTCATTTTCCTAGTTGTCGGAGCGAGGAGCGAGCGGCGATCGCCGCGACCCGCGGTTCAAGATTTGCAAGGACCCGAGGGCTAGTGGCGCCATCGGAGACACTGAGCAATTCTATCGTAACTCTACGCCTGGCGTAGATGAGGACCGGTGGTGGTGCGGTCACCGCTACACTTCAGAGGGCCAGCACCGTCTCGACGACGTTCACCCAATAGCCGATGCCATAAGGCAGCGCGTCGTCGTTAAAGTCATACGCCGGGTGGTGCAAGCCGGCTGTCGATCCGTTGCCAAGAAAGATGATTGCGCCCGGCCTTGCTTCAAGCATGTAGGCGAAATCTTCCGAGCCCATCCGCGGGCTTATCTTCTCGTCGACGCAAGCCGGTCCAACCAGATTGCGTGCTGCTTTGACCGCCAGATTAGTTTCTTCCGGATGATTGATCGTGACCGGCGCGGACCTGCAGTACTCAAATTCGACATCTGCGCCAAATCC
>Ga0214542_1007229_pt1 | contig 19469 bp, 16 predicted proteins | sample CNSS1metaG_FD_160096 | JGI IMG/M metagenome (GOLD analysis project Ga0214542, IMG submission 160096) | Root nodule microbial communities from cowpea collected in UCLA plant growth center, Los Angeles, California, USA - CNSS1 | ecosystem: Host-associated > Plants > Roots > Nodule | place: USA...
AAGAAAATGGGTATGGGTATGGGTACGAGATTATACCCGTTACCCGGTGGGGATGGGGATGGGTCAAAAGTTTAATACCCGTTGGGTTTGGGTATGGGGATGGGGATGAATTTTTTTTACGGGGATGAGTATGGGATAGCGAAACCCGTGCCCGCCCCGCCCCGTTGCCATCCCTAGTTCATAGTACTATAATCATTAGTTATTTTTCAAACTTAGATAATTATTAGGAATGTGTTCATATTGCTTATAACCTATTTCTTTGTAACTTTGACCGAATCACATAGCTTATAACGAGAGTCTTCTCTCATGTAAAGACACATTTGAATATTAAATGTACTAAATTTGTGAGCATCATTAAGTTTCGTGAGAGTTTGAAATTCTTGTTCACTAGTTCTTATTCTAAGAAGTTTTTCTAGGTGGCAAATCTCCATTGCACTTATCCTTGGATTCTCTCCAAGGGCATGTTTTAAACCATGTCTTTCTTATTCCTTTTTTAGTTTTTCAATTTGTAACTTGTCCTCTTTTCTATACTCCAATGCTAAATTCAAGCTACATTAATAGAATTTGAGTTATCAAATCATTCTTGAATTAATAGATCATACACTAACACAAAAGAGCCCTTCTACGTTTGGCACTTTGGGGTTTTCACGTCTGGGTTCAATCAGACGTAGAATCGAGAGCTGTAAATTTACGTCTGTAAAAAAATTAGACGTGAATTTACGTCTAGCGCGAATACACAAACATGAATTTATATGTGGTGGGTTCTAAGTAGACGTAAAATTTGCCTTGTCTTACCCCCATTTGGGCGCCAAAACTTACGTGTATTAATATATCATTAGACGTAAATTTACGTGTGTTAATGTGCAGTCAAACATAAATTTACGTCTGTTAATGTACAATCAAACATAAATTTAGCAATTGGTTTCAATATTTATTTTGTTTTGGCATGAAACTAAAACCTGGAAATCAGAATAAGTCCAGAACAACATATATCTTTTCACTTATGAATTTAATAGTACATATAGCAAAGTCAAAGTACATATAAATAATTAATAAAAATAATTACAAAATGAAAGCAAAAAAGTACTTAAAACTTAATCTTGTAATTGTTTGAGGAGATAAATTGAACACTCTCTTCTTATGTCTAATCCAACATATCCCTGACTAATCCATCAAACCCATCCATGCAAATCCATCTGCAGTGGACCCTTTTCCCTGCACTATTACCTAGTGCTGCCTAAGCGTCGCCAAGCGAAAATGTGCTATAGACCGCATAGTGGTAATCCCATGCCGCTAGGCGCCACGCGCTCATGACCCCTCTATTTGTGACTCATCGCCTGGCGGAAGCATATCTGCCGCCAAGCGTCACACCAGTAAAATGAATTCTACTGGTTTAGGCACTGTAGAATTGATCCTAACACATTAAGCAATCATATATACCCACCTAGAATACCAAGTGCTTATTTTCATAATTCAACATACCTCCAAAATAGTACCAATAATTTAGCTTTTTTTTTTTTTTAACCAGCAACAACCACATGAATTGGAAACAATAACAACAATCTAGATGTAAACAACAACAATATCAAATTTCTGATAATTCTAAAGAACCCATCAAAATCGTAATGCTAAAAATAATTCTACTTTACTTATTTGCGTCTTCTCGACATTTACATCCACACCCTATTGAATAAAACTTTTTCGTTACACCTAAATAAATTCATGCAGCCCGTGCCAATCACCGTTACTTCAATCCCTGCTCTAAACGTAATAACTCAACACCTAACCCCTTCTTAGTTTCTAACATCAAGGCTAAAACAAATTCACCTATAAAGTTGTATGCTACAATTCCTTCGGACACAAATACAACTACATAATCACAAAAGTAAAATTATATCATTAGCTTTTATTTATAAAACTCAATTCGTACGTATGCTACAATCCTCTTTGACACAAAACTACCACATAATCACCAAAGTAAAATATATTAAACTTAAAATGTGCGCTAACCTTTCATATATATATATATATATATATATATATATATATATATATATATATATATAAAACCTTTTGTTTTTTTTTTAATTTACAAACCACAAAGTATCAGGAAAGATTCATCACACCACAATTTCTAACTACGAGCCAAAATCTTTTGATTTATATGTATTATAATATAATGATACTAATCCAAAATTATATTTAAATTGATAAACTTGGTAAGGATTCTCCAACCGTCCAAAATCACACTAAAATACTCACGTTTCTAAATTATGCTAATAAAATAAGAATTTCCAGTATAATGATGCATCCGTACACACAATTTTCTAAAACAATACCTATAAAAATCCAGAATGTTTCTAAAATCTCAGACAAAAGTATTTCTATTATCTTTAGTCAACCACAACAACAAATTAACGTTAGTAGATAAAACACCAAGCCCCAAATCACGATAATGGTATTTTATATAACTTGGAACTAATCCACACCGAAACATTAAATTAAAACTGCACTCAGGAGAGAAAAGAAAATTGATTTGGAATCTCTGCATGTAAAACAATTATAAAGGGTCTACTTACTGTAACCAAGATTCAAACCCACATTCTTCCAATCCATCAAACACATGCAGACCAACAAACCATCACATTATTCATGTCAATTCACACATTCATATAAACTTAAACCATGCTTCCGCATTCACAAAATATTTGCAAAATAAAATAGAATTAAATAAACATACAAATGGCATACATAGAACTCAAACCCAAGTCCTCTTAACATAATCAAGTGCTCTCAACCACTTAAGCTAACACTATTCCTTGTCTAGGGTTTATCAAGAAATTCTCTTAGGATATTCTCAACCCACCATTATTTATACTTTATTAATTATTATTTGTATGAATTTTCTGGGTCTTACATGCTTGATCCACTCTCATTCATACATGAAAGTTATAAACATTTAATATATTTGGTTCATCATCAAAATAATCTCCTTAACACTCTTAATTATCTTGATTAACATAATTTAGTTCCAAGTTTCCCTTCAAGCCCTTTTAAAAGTGTCTCAAGAAGATTGTGTCCTTATCCAAAACAATACTTCTACAAACTCCATGGAATATCACTAACTCTTTTAAAAATACGTTAGCCATAACACAAGCATCACATGCTATGTGGCACAGTTTGAAAATTTTCATTTTAGAAAAACTATCCACCACTATTAAGATTGAATCATGATCATTCTTTGTGATGTGATCTTAATAATGGAGTCTTTTCTTCTCAATGAAATCTTAGAAGAGATGTGACTAAAACACAAGATGAAACAAGTGTTGTAAAAATAAGCCATGAAATAAATATTTCGTGAATATTGACATATAAAACTTCTTTGGAAAGAATAACTCAACCTAGGTAAGGATAGGAATAAGGGTTTGCATATGCAACCCTAGGCTAGTTTGAAGTCCCATTCATCAATCAAGGGGAAGGTAGCACATGACCAAACCCCTACATAAACACGCCAACTTGAACTTGTAAATCACATCTTGGAAGTAAGAAATCATGTGTGAGTTACCTTGTTCTTTAAGAATTTTCTCCATTGGTTTAGAGAAATCAAGTGGTGCCTCTCTCCTTCTTAATTATCATTAGTAGTGCTCATTAGCTTATCTTAGGTGGTGCTTGTTCTATACCTGGTCATGCACTAACATTTTGCACACAAAAATTGCTAACGCATAAACAATATCTGGAACCAAGTGTTCAACAATTTAAAGAAAAATTTTCTACATTGACTACTTTAGCAATTATTTACAAACAAGTATGTACAAGGAAAAAAAAAAGTAATGAGGTAAAATGATTTCATAAATTCTCCAGCAACAACTCCAATTTGATGAACATGTTCAACTACATTCATGTTTGTCAAAATATTATGTTTTGTCCTAATGCAGTATAGGGTCCAATATCAGTGTTAATCTAAGGAATTATGAAGTCAATTACAACATTGAGTCATTTTGTCCATGATAAAAAAATTTTGTCCATGATAAAAAAAAAAGATAAGGGAATTAATTTAGAAATCTAAAATAAGACAAGAAAAGAAAACAAATTGTTTTGGTGTGTGTAAATGGAAAACTATGGAAAACTGAAACAGAATGAAAATTCTACTAAAATTGAACATGTCAAAAGTAGAGAATATATGCAAGGATTGAAACTAAACAACATATTAGAATAAGACAATAATTGTGTAATTAAAAATTGTAAAGGTAAACTTATGTGAATAGAAATGAAAAAGACAGTGCCTAATTTAGAAACTAATTCAAAACAACAGTAAGTACAAACAACTGTAAACTAAAACACTGGAATCAAAATCATGACTAATCATTATGAATTGTAATTGACTAAAATGAAAATATATAGAATGGAAATTGATATAGAACTATACTAACTATACTAACTGAAATCGGATCTAATGAAAGCAAAATGAAAGTGAGTGCCAAATTGAAATTCTAATTTGGAAATAATTAAAAATACTAAAAACCTAAATTCTAAATTGGGAAAAAAGTTGTAAGACATGTATAGAATGTCAATTATAACTAGAGGTTGGATTCGATATTGAAACTAATGTAAATCAACATACAAAAATTTACAAGTAGAGAATTAGTGCTAAAATGAAAAATCAGTGTCAATTGGAATTTGTGTTGAAACTAATTTAACTACCAAATTGAAATTGTAAAAAATTGGAATGTAAATTGTAATATGGAATAAAAAGTTTGTTCACAAGTGAAAAGAAGTAAAAGAAAAATGAATTGAATTGAAAACATTATCAAAATTTTAGAAACATTATTGAAATTAAAAAATGACAACAAAATAAAGCGTAAACTTAAAATGAGAGAAATTAAACACAAAACCATGGTCAATCTTGCTCATTATTTATTGCAAAGGATTCAAATTAGAACTCTTAAAACTTGAAGAACTTAAAGACCAATTGGTGCACATATTTCAATCATAGCCTGAGACTGAAAAAAAAATGCAAGAACGAAAACCATATCGTACATGATTATTGTCATATTCTTTCATTTCATAATTCGATAGAAATTGAATGTAGACAAATGAAATTGCAAATGAAAAAAATAATTAAATGACATTGGAATGAGTAAAAGAAAAAAATAAAATGCGCAAGAGAAAATAGAAAATGATAGAAGATGGAAAACTAATCTGATTACACTAAAAGTATTGAGGAAAAACAACTAAGAATCATTATAGCAATACACTTGAATGAATTGTCAAAACTAAGAAGCTATTAAACTCTAATTGTCTCCTTTCTTTAGACTATCTACTCTACTCCTTATATAGACTAAATGATTAATGTGGAACTTATAAATTGGTTCAAAATAGGTTACATCCTGTCATTATTACAATAACTATGATGAACTAATGTCTTACCATTTTACAGGTTACAACAATTCCAAGTTTTCTAGGTTAGTGCCTCTTCATACAACAATAGTTATAACCTTTTTTTAATAGGTATTAACAGGTTGATTTACTTGGCTTAACTTGATTTGTGGCCTAAAAAAACAAGGAAGTAAGTCACCAAGACACCTAAAACACCTTCTCATCATCTTTGTTGAGCTAGATTTCAAAATAAAATAAAAAATTTCTTGCCCATTTACCTTGAAACCGAGAACATTCTTGCTTGTTGGTGCCAAAAATTTGAAAAACTGTGGTGTTATGCTTCTAGCTTACATGTTTGAGTGTTGGTGATATTGGCAAAGTAGTTTCATGTTTTGACTTGGTTTTTGTCTTCCTTGGTGTATGCATGATTTAAGACTTGATAATGCATGTTCAAGTATTTTTCCATAGAGTCTTCTTTTGTGTTTTTCTTGTGTTAGTCTTGTTTTCAAGTTTTATCACATTATTTTTCTTTCCTTAGAGTTTTACCCTTCTTGTTTTAGTGCTTTTCTTGCTTGTCTTTAGATAATCTTTGTTTTGTCTTTGAAATTTTTCTTTCCTTGATCTTCTTGAGTGGTTGGCCAAAACATATTTGTCCATTTTGAGCTTGCATCTTGAAAGGTTTTCAAAATCTAGAAGTGTTTTCACTCCTTTTGGTGGATTTGAGTGTTACTCTTGCCTTTTTACCTTGGGAGTGTGATCTAAACACCTGGGATGCATTTTGGAGCATTATTGGTCTCAAGTTTTTGCAGAATTTTAACAACCAACCACCTCTTTTGTCTCGGCCTTCTATGTTTTGATTGTAGGAGTCATGGCAAGTTCATCAAATGCACCTACTCCAAACAAAGGCAATACAATGATGAGTTTGATTTGGGAAATGGAGTTGTCTAGGAAAGAGGCCTTTGAACAATTGAGAAAAGAGAAGGAGTAAAATGACCTAAGAATCCAAAAGCACATCCAAAGGCTTGAAGTTAGAGAGTAAGTAAGAAAGAAAGGTTAGGAAAAAAGGGAAATCTAGGCATAACCCATCACAAAAGAAGCAAACTCCAAAGATTTCTAAGTTATATGGTGGAAGTGATCCCAAAATCTACCTTGATTGGGAAGCTCAAGTTGAACCAATTTTCATTGAAAATCATGTAAAGGATCAAGCACAAGTTGATCTAGTAGTGGTAGAATTTTTAGAGTATGCCAATACTTAATGGCGTAAAGTTTGTAAGAATTATGACTAAGGGCCACTCGCGGATTCTTGGATGGACATTAAAACTTTTATGCGTGCTAGATTTATTCCTCCCTCTTATAGGAAGGAACTTCTTTTGAAGCTCCAAAGGCTTCACCAAGGTCCTATGTGGGTAAGTGAGTACTTTAAAGAATTAGAGTCTTAAATGCTTAGGGTTGGAATAAAAGAAACCAAAAAAGAGAAAATAAAAAGGTTTATAAATGGTCTTAGGATAGACATAAAAGACCAAGTAGAGTTGTATGAGTACTCCACTCTTGAAAATGTTTTTACACTTGCCCTTGGGATTAAAATTCAATTGAAAAGAAAAAGAAGGTAAATGATAAAAAGAAAAATGATAAATCCCTTTTTAAGTCTCCCAAGAACTACCAAGTAAAAGTAAGTCACCAAGTGGTCACACTCACCATTCCACTTTTCAAAGATCAAGTTCCATTAAATGTTTTAAATGTTTAGGGTATAAGCACATTGCTTTGAATTTCCTAACCAAGAAGACCATGACCTTAAAGAAGAGTAATGATGTTGAGAGTGAACACTCATCTCCCCCTTCTCCTTCAAAGATAGTGTCTTCTTCCTCTAGTGAAACTAAAACTTATGAGGTAAACCATATGTTAGTGAGGTGCATCATTGACCAAGTTCAAAATGAGCTTGAGCCAACTCAAAGAGAATTGTTTTTTTCAAACAAGATGCATAATTAGCAAGTGGGTTTGCTTTTTAATCATTGATGGAGGAAGTAGTACCAATGTGGTTAGCACAAGGTTGGTGGAAAAACTTAGCTTAGAAACCATTCCTCATTTTAAGCCTATAAGCTTACTTAGATAAGTAAGGAAGGAGAAATATATGTCAATAAACAAGTCCTAATTAACTTCTCAATAGGAAGCTACAAAAATGAGGTCCTATGTGATGTTGTTCCCATGGAAGTAACACATATCTTACTAGGTAGGCCATGGCAATTTGATAAACAAACTTGACATGGTAGTCATACCAATAAATACATTTTTTAACACATGGGAAAAATACCACTTTACTACCTCTATCACCTTAAGAAGTTAATAAGAATATAAATATAATAAAAAAAGAAAACTAAGAAAAAGAAAAGAGGCAAACTTTTACCAATGTGCTACTTACCTACAAAAAGAGTTTTCCAAAGCAAGTTGTTCACCACCATTCTTCTTTCTCTTACCAAACCAAAAGAGAAGAACTAAAGTTCAAGCAAGAGAGGAAGAGTGGTCTAGAAAAGAAGGATGGCCTATCCAAAGCTAGGGTACAAAAGAAACAAAAATAATTTTTTGGTTTTTTTGGACCCGACAAGGAGAAACTTTTTTGTGTTCTTTTGGTATTTTTACTTATTTGGAAATAGACGTCATGCGACGCTAGCGGCCGAACAAAAAATACGAAAAAATAATTTTTTATATGATTTTTAGAGTAAAATATTTGTAAATAGTATCCCAACAGAAAATGTCAAAATTGTGTAAAAAAACATTTATAATATTAAAACAAAATATAATAAAAAATGAGAATTAACAAATCAAAAGAAGACAAATAGGAGTGGCATACCTTCTAAACTTTTCAATTCCTTTCCCCCTCTATCAATCTGACTCTCTTTTTCTGTATATTACAACTACCTTTTCTTTTCTTTTTTTCTACCTTTTTCAATATGTTTTTTTTTTTCAAAAGAGAGATGAAAAGAAGGTGTGTATGTGTGAGTGATAATGGGAAATAATGAGAGAAGTGTAGAGAATAATTTTTTATTCCGATCCATATGACATACTGTGTATTTATATTCACACATTGCAATACCAATGTAACCATAGCCTTAATTGTATTAACAATATAAGGAAGGAATTGGTCATGATAACATTACATTATAGAATCAAATCATAGCAAATTAGAGCATCATATCAATCACCATCAATAATATTGATTCTAATCCTTAAAAGAGATATTATATCTAATTATTATAATCATATCACTATTTTCTCTATAAAAAACAAAGGGTAGAAATGCAAGTTGTTAGGCTAATGAAAAGGAGTGTCATAATTAAAAACAAATTGGGTTCTTCCTTCTTCTCTTTTGTTTTTCTTTTTTTCATCTTTCTTTTTTTTCCTTTCTAAACTTAAAGTTTGAAAATCTTTGAAGAAAATTTTATTTTACCTTTTTTATTTACCATTAACTAAAAAACATTTTTTTTATTTTTTATTTTTTAAAACAAATGTATTCATCCGGACGAAATTGGGTGTTGACAATACCCTTAGAAAAGATGGAGCAAAAGCTCATAGGAGGGAGGCGCAAATTCTTCCTCAAATCAAGTCAAACTCCATTTACAAATGCTTCAAGAATTTGTGGTCAAACTCCCTCGAATAAGGGGAGGATGATGAAGTCTTGACCCCAACAAAGGATGGAGGCACATGCTTAAGAATACTAAGTATGTTCAGAAAGGAAGTTCCCTAATCCTTCATCCCTTTCATTGTTTTTCATTATGTTTGAATTTCCCTAATTGGATTGGTTGAGTTAACCTTAGTTGACTTGCCTTTGACTATGTTTGACTATATGACTAGAGTTGACTTAACTTAAGCCAACATGCTAATCTATGTTTATTTTTTTGTAGGTTTGCTTATGGTAATTAGGAGAGGATGAACACTAATTGGAGCGTATCATGGCATGTCTACATGGAAAGCATAAAGCATAAAGCAAGCATGATATGGAGGAGAGAGGAAATCATAAAGCATAAAGCATAAAGCACATGTACTATATGGTCCTCCATGGGCCTGGACGAAATTCATGAAAGGATGATACCTTGTCTACTCTATTTTTGTCATCTTATGCATTAGGTTTAACCTAGTTTCTAGAAGCTTGGGTATATTGATTGCTTAGGTACCCTTTTGAACTTTTGTTTATTTCCTAGAGGCCCCTAGAATTCTATATATAAGGGGTGCCCATAAACTTGTAAAAGGGTTGAACATTTTGAAGTAAAGTACTTATATTGTATCAACCAAAATCGTGAGCTCTCCTCTAAGGAGTGAAGTCTTCACCTTTGCCTTGTCTTGCATAGCAAGTGTCGTCCTTCATCACTCATTTTTAGGGTTGGTTAGCCATATGCCTCCTTATGAGTGGCATGCTCCATCTCTTCTTCCATAATCATCTTCTAAGCTTCCATTTTTAACTTATTTGCTCACTTCAATTCGACATTATAGTTCCATTTGATATCTTACTTTGTTTTCTTGTTTAATTGGTTTCATCCCTTCTCTTTGAGCCTTTTGAAGTGCATTTTCACATTTAGATAACTTGTTATCTTAATGTGCAATGGGAATCTTCACTTGGATTTCTTAAATAACTCAACACCATATTTAGAAAAATATAAAATGAACCAACTCAATCCTTCATCATACTGTTAATGTACCGTGACCATAGTGAAGGTCCTAAAAAATAGGACTTCATAATGAAATGATTAGAAAAGTACCATTATAAAGGTAGAGTGGGAAAGTACTTAGAGTGTGCGAGTTGCTCAAATATGGAAATAAATAATGATAAACATACATTATAAGTTAAACCTTAAACATAAAGCTATTAACCTTTCAAGAATGCATTATGAACTAGTTTCCAAAAGACATTTCCAACCACATCCCAAAGATACTTGAAAAGGAATGGTACACTCCTTTATGGTGTGTTTGTATGAGGCAATTTAAGAAAGTAATTCATTTATTTAGAGAATATGAAATTCTTTTAAGGAAAATGATATGTTTAGATGAGGAAAATTGCTCATTGGTTAGGACAACAAAAGTCTACAAGTCCAAAAAGTCGAGTCAGGTCAGGCAGAAGGTTGAGCCAAGCCAGTATGGGTCGAAGGTTGAGCAGAGTTGGGCAGAGTTGAAGGTCGAGTCAAGCTGAAGGTCGAGCTGGGTTGACGGTCAACTTGAACCAAAAGTCAACACGAGTCATATTGATTTGAAGGTAGAGCTAAGTTAAGTTAGACTCAAAGGTAGAGTTGAGTTCGTCATAAAATAGAAATTAAATTGTTTTATCCAAACAAATTTAAAATATTTCAATTACTCAATCAAAACTAATTATTTATGAAATGAAGAGAATTTAATTGCATTTAATTCAATTTAATTGCAACTAAACACAAGGTTAAGGTACAACAACATATAAAACATCTAACCATAGTTACAAAGTTCAAGCAAAAATGAATATTCATATATCTTCACCCTCATGTAGAATCCTAATCATAATATATAAAGGTGGACATAGATTAAAATTTTCAAAATCCAATCTAGATCTAATCTAGATTTAATAAAATAAATAAGATCTTTAATCCATATCTATATTAACTAGGTCAACTAACTCTAGATTTTTTTTTCCAATCTAACTTACAGTGGATTAAATCTAGATTCAATGTACTTTATCAATTAGATTAATAGATACGTATCGAGCCAAGTTAGCTCGAGCTAGACCTAGGATGACTTATGTAGATTTGGGTCTAGTTCACTTTGTTCAACCTTCAACCGAGGACAACTCAACTTAACCTTCGATTAGGACTGACTTGACACGACCTTTGATCAGAGCGACTCAGCACGACCTTTAATCAGGGTCAACTCAGCACGACGATCGAATGGGCTTGAACTTCGGCCTTGGCCAAATCGACACTGTAAGGCTCGCATATTTCAGCCCCAAATGTTTAAGGGCCTGCCCTAATCAGTTGGGCCTAAGGTTGGCCCATAGGATGTGCAAAACTCCTAAACTAGCCCTAACCCCCCTCATTATGCACCTTTCAGAAAAAATAGATTCCCATTCCCTCTCCCTTGGTTGCTACGTGAGCTCTGCTAGGGTTTGAGTGAGCTCCCATATTTTCCCTTCGTTGAACGATTCCCGCAAAGTAAGTTGAGCTCTCTTGTGTTCCCTTCTATCTTTCAAGTTTTGGTTCCCCGCTAGTCTCTATCATAGCTCATTTTCGTTCACTCTTTCATTGTTTTCAGTTCTGTTAGCTGCTCCCGCTTTAGGTGCTATTCCGCTAAGGATCTCATTCTCTTGAGTTAGCATTTTCCAGGTAAGGGAAGTTAGAGTTTCCAAGTTTTGTGGTTCGTTGCTTGTTTTTATAAGTGATTCGTGTTTCAAATTTCAGGTTGAAGTCGTGTTGCATGAACTGAGCTGATTGTGGTCTTGAAATGTATTTTCTGGTGTTGCTCGTGTGAAAAACAGGAGAGACCTTCTAAACTCGCCTAGGCGAGTGTGTCTTTCGCCCAAATAAGAAGCTCTCGCCTAAGCGAGAATAACAGTGGCTTGCCCCCTCCTCTATTTCAAGTTGTCGCATGAGCAAAGGTCTCTCGCTTGAGCGAGAGCAATCTTGCCTGAGCGAGATGGACTAGCTTGAGCGAGAACTCGAAGTGCCCCCTGCTCAAAATCTCGCCCAAGAGAGCTGTTAGCTTGAGCGAGGGATCCCTCGAGAGCTGCTAGCTTGAGCGAGGTTGACAACAGTGTGCTTGGAGGGTTGTATGTTTCCATGTTTATAGTTGTTGGTTATGTGATTTGTTTGACTTGACCTATCTAAATCATGAAGGGTGTGAATATGCGTGTATTATGTAAGTTATGGGCTGGAATTGATGAGTTTGGTATGATCTTTCGTATGGAACATGATTGAATGGTTGGTTATATATATATATATATATATATATATATATTGGCATGAGATTGGTTTGCATGATAATTCTATGTTGGGTTGGTGATGTATGATTATGGTATGGTTAGGACGTAATTCCGTGACTTAAATGGTGAGAGCTCATGGCGGTGCCTCATGGTCAGTACGTAATTCCATGACCCTCTTGGTGAGAGCTCATGGTGGTGCCTCATGGTCAGGACGTAAATCCATGACCCTTTTTGGTGGGAGCTCATGGTGGTGCCTTATGGTTAGGACGTAATTCCACGAAGGTTTCATAGTGGTGCCTCACTATATAATTTAGTAGGGATTCAAGTAAGGATTGCATCCTAAAGCTCTAAAGAGTCAGTTTGTCTCACGTAGAACATACTGACTCAAGTGGTGAGAGTAGCAGAAGGCTCTAGTCTTTGGCAGGATAATGGCCTTAGATGTTTGAAGGTTAACCTTGTGCGTGTTAGGGTGAAAACCATTCGTAGTGGCTCTGTAGAGAAGTAGAGGTCACCACAAGTGCAAGCATCCAATGAATCTGACTAATTATATGTATCCTGATAATTGAGTCTTAGAGTCTTGCGTTGTCTGTTATCACATGTTTGGTTGATGTATGGATCTTTGGCTTTTAAATTGTACGTTCAATTGTATGATAAACCTTTTTCACTCTAGCTTACCCTTTATGTTTGCTTGTGAGTTCTATGTGTGGTTTTCTCCTTTTGCAATGATCATCAATTTATTGATTTGAGCAGATGTGGGAACCCCTAATGGTCGTCAGAGTGATGGAAACTCCGTTACGTAGCTATTCTTGGGTCGGATTCCCTGCTTTGAGTACTCTTAGAGCATTGTGGCCCATGTACTGTCTTTGCTCTGTAAGCCTGTATTTTGGATAACTCTCAACCGTTTATTCTTATTCTTCTATTTTGTTAATGGCATCATGGTGTGTCTTAGTTTTCTCTCTGAATATTTTGGATAATTGTAAGGAGTGACACTTATACTCCATGGTTTCGCTCTTTTTAGTATATCCCATGTGATGTTTCATTTAATTATGTTTATTTATTAAATGGGACGTTACAGACACGACCTTCAACTTGGGCCTACTTGGCACAACTTTCGACCCGAGCCGACTTGGCTTGAACTTTAACTCAGGTTGACTCGACTTGACCTTTAACCCGGGCTGACTCGACACAACCTTAGACCAAGGCCGACTCGATATGTCCTTTGATCGTGGTTGACTCAACTTGTCCTATGTCCCTCGATCTTCGGCCTAGACTGACTTGATTTGGCCTTTCGATTGACCAACCTAGCTTGACCTTTCGATCTAAGATGATTCAGCTTAACCTTCGACTGGAGCCAACTCTACTCAACCTTGGACTTGGGTCAATTTGGTTTGATCTTGTCCTCAACAACCTTAGCTTGACTTATACACACCTTTATTTTGGATTTTCAAAATCCGAACAATGATCCAAATCTAAATATGATATAAATCCATTAAGTAGATTGGATTTAAAATCCAAAGATGTGGATATGGATTTGGTAAAAATACATTTAAATGGACTTAAATAATATGGATTTGGATTATTATAGACTAGATTTCACAATTCGGATCTTTTGCCCATATTTACTAATAGGTAGAAAGAAAGGGTCCATGGACTACATATATGTAAATTTGTTGGGTCTAAGTTTGGGTCTAAGTTCCAAATTAATAATGATAAAAAAGTTGAATATCATCTATAGAAAAAAAAAATTCCTAAACACATTGTCTTAAAATTTGAATTGGAACTAGGTATCAATCAATTATGTAAGCTCGACAGCTTGGTTCAGATTTCATTAATATTGAATGTCTTAAGACTAATAAAAAACTCATAAATATTTTTAGACTTTAAGTTAAAAGTAATGTCAATATCTTAGACTAGGTTTACGTTTTATTAAAGTTTATCTTCCTAGTGAATGGGTTACGATACAACTTTAGCATTTTGACGTCAATCGAGTGGTACTCTTGTGCTTTATTACATGATGCACTTCCACTGCAACACAACAGATTCCGTAATATCTTATCATGTAATGGGTTCTATTGAGTTGGTGTTTGAGTTTAGGTATCAGGAGTACCTCTGTCCAAAAATCCAAACTCCGTGTCTTCCATGCGAGCCATGCAAATTACTTGTACAATAGAATCGACGACATTATCCTCTATTTGTTGCTATTCATCCTTCACCACAAACTGAAAGTGGGTTTTCGAAATGTACTCCAACTTCATTACTCTGTACATGTGGTCTGGAAAACCTAGCACCTTAATTATGAACGTCTTTTATGCTTGGTAGTTGTGTATTTGAATGCTTGAACAACCCCTTCATAGCCCTTTTTGGGCCCAGTTATGTCTGGTCACGTGGGACTTACAAATATAATCACAATTTTATTAATTTTTCAATAGGTGTGTGTCTGCATTTTCTTTTTGTGGCACTTGGTTGGCTAGGTTTTCAGGGGTCCTGTTGCAATAATGGTCCACATGAATCACGATCAAAGGTGTTGTCATTTCAGTACACCCTTGTCCTTCAAAGTTCATCATATGCCCAATTTATTTCAATTTTGATCTCCCATTCTCAGCTCACACTTTCACATGACTTGGATTATTTAATTATCTGCTTTGTGTTTCCCTGTACGCAGTATGCAGTTTACTCCTATCAGCTCCCTCTCCTGGCTTTCATATTAGCCATCAATGTTATTATTCTTTGTTGTTTTTCTTTTTGGTCTAAACTATTTTCAAAAATTATAGTTGGTATATGTGAAACATATTTCTTTTCATTTCTCATATGAAAAATAATATTTTTTTAAATATTTGGGATGAAAAATATATTTAATTTTTATTTTTCTAAAAGTTAAATTTATACCATTTCAAAAAATTAAATTATTCTATAGAGTAATTAAAACGTTTTCTGTTTTTAATTTTCTTATTGAGATAAAATAATTTAATTTCTCTTTTAATATAAAATTTCATTTTAAAATATTGGTCAAATTTAAATATTTAAATAATAATATTAAGTAAATTTATATATATATATATATATATATATATAAAGAAATTTTAATTTTTTCATATTTTTTAATAAATTTCAAATTACATTATTTTAGTTATCTTTTAATTTCTTTGTCTAAATTTACGTGCACTAAACAAATAATATTTTATATTAGTACTCGAAAAGCCTTTTTTTCGTGTGAATTTTCGTAATTCATTGCAACTCAAGGAAGAAAATGGACTTACCTTAATTTAGTGTTTAAAACAAAACATTTTGGAGAGAAAAGGGCCACATTGAAGGTAACCAATATCCGTCATTCCTCAACCACAAAAAAGGATTGAAATTTGCTTATCAAAGTCAACCTTAATCTTCCTTAGATTTCTCGGACACATGAAAATGTACGGAAACATTATATTCAAAACACGTTATGATTTACTCAAAAAATAAGTATTTTAAAAAATAATAAGTTGTAATCGTTTAATTGTTTGCGGTATAAATCTTTTATTTATTAGGTAATATATTTTTTTTTTATTTTATTATTATTAATTTTTGTTTCATTTAAAAATTTCTAAAGTATTTTTCATCTTATTGTATCCTTAGTTATACATTTATTTTTCTTTGTACGATTTCATTCAATAGTTTTTCAAATTGTTTTTAAGATACACATTTGATCATTTTTTAATATTTTTATTTATTATTTATTTTTATCATGTAGAATAATATTTTTATATTTTTAATATAATTATTTTTATTTTCTAACTCATTATCATGTGTAATTTTATCATTATAATTTAAATAAATTTTATTTACTATAATATAATAATTTAATGTAATTACCATATTTTTTTATCACCATCCAAAATATCTAGAAGTTCAAAAAAATTAAAGATCTATGTTAAAATTCTGTTATTATTAGTTTAATATTTGTTCTCTATGTGATTTTGACCAATGTATTGTAAATTTTATTAGTGTATAAAAAAGATATTTCGTTGTAATTAAAAAATCGAAGTAAAGAGACATTTAAAATATTTTTTAATTTGAATATTTGTTTTTCTTTTATATTTTTTTAAATATTTTTTAATTTTATAAATTATGTTTCATTTATATTTGCAAATTTAATAAATGTTTTGATTCTCATGAAATTTTATTTGGTATTCTAATTTTAAATGTATGTAATTATAATTTCTTTTTAAATATTTGATATTGAGAAAACAACTCCCCTTTTAATATTGAACATTTGATAAGATTATGTTGTATTTACCAGAATTTTTTTTATTTTATAAATATTAATTAATATCGAAACAGTAAAAAAACGGGTACGAGTATGAGTACAAATATATACATGTTACCTGGTGGGGATGAAGATGAGACAAAATGTCATAGTCGTTGGGTTTGGGTATGGGGATTAGGATTTTTTTCTCTAGGGATGCGTGCGAGATATCGAAACTCGTCCCCGCCCCATCCTGTTACCATCCCTAGGTGAAGGGAGACTAACAGATGAAGGAGTCCTCCTTACAGAAGTACTACCATATGGTGTACAACCTTGTTGAGCAATTTGAGGAGATCAAGATTAACTGCGTCCCTAGAGAAGAAAATTATAGGGTTGACGTCCTATCTAAGCTCGCCAACACAAAGAAAACTGGTCAACATAGAACCCACATCCAGCAGACCCTTTCAACACCAAGTTGGATTTGAGAAGTTATTCTTGAAGTTTCTCTACTTCACCAAGTTAGATGATGCCCGTCCTGAATTAATTGACTCTTGATGTGTTGTCAATGGACTGAATGAGGCAAAGTCTATATGAAGTCAAGTCGCGCTCTACACTATAATGAATAGGGAACTTTTTAGAAGGGGTTTCACCACCTTGCTCCTCAAATGACTACATAATGAGAAAACCCATTATGTATATGTCAATGCATCGAGGCATATGTGGCATGCACTTAGGAGCTCGATGCATGGTTGTGTGGATACTCAGAGCAAGGTACTACTAGTCTACACTGAGGAAAGATGCCAATGAGTACATTACCAAATGGTAGGAATGCCAACGATTTTTTTGTTTACATTAGATGCCACACAAAAAAAGATGCACATTATCACCCCTCCTTGGCCCTTCGAAACATGGGGAATGGACGTACTCGACCCTTTCCTATTTTCAAAAGAACAAGTCAAATTCCTAATTGTGGCTATATACTACTTTATTAAATGGATAGAAATGAAACCATTAACTACTATTTCATCGCAATAGGTTCAGAAGTTTTGCTGGAAGAACATTATATGTTGACTTGGGATATCGTACTCCATTGTCACAGACAACAACATCCAATTCATTAATAGTAGATTCGAACAATTCTGAAGGTAGCTCGACGTAAAACATCAACTCTCATTAATATAATACCCCAAGGCAATAGGCACGTCGAAGTCGCCAACAAAGTTATCCTTACCAAGTTGAAGATGAAGTTTGGCAAAGCTAAACGACTTTGGGCCAAAGAGATATCACCCATATTACGAGGATATCATTGCACTCCCAAGTTGTCAACAAAAGAAACAACCTTCCGATTATCAAACGACACTGATACGATGATACCAGTAGAGCTCAGTGAAACTTCTTGGCACTGACAACCTTTCGATGAAACACACAAAGAGGAAAACCTCTGAGTTGAACTGGACCTCATACATGAAGTTTGAGAAGAAGTCTGCGTCAGAGAAGCAACGTAAAAACAAATAGTAACACCATCCGAGTTCGTTAAAGTTATTCCAAAGTGGGGATCTGGTTTTGAAAAAACTCAATTATGCTCACAAAGACAACGCAGAAGAAAAGCTTGCACCTAACTAGGACGACATCTGCCACATATTGGAATTCTTCCAGAACGGTGTCTACAAGTTAGAGGAGCTTAGAGGAAAGCTCATTATGAGGATGTTGAATTTCACTCACTTAAAGATGTATTACAAATGAATGTATGAGGATGTGTGTACTCTTTTTCCTTTATTTGAATTTTGTCCCTAAGTTGGGTTTTGCCAAGCAAGGTTTTAGACACACTTTACTTGTGTAATAAAATCTTTTTTCTTATATATATATATGTGTGTGTGTGTGTGTGTCTTTACCTGACTGACATAAAACCCTTAAAAGTAAACATTAAGAGGTACTAAGTTAAACTTGTAAACGTGACACACATTTACCCAGATGATAACATAAACCAACGAATGTGGCATCCGAGTTACCTAGACAGTAAAATAAGTCCACTCCTAAGTTACCTAGACGGTAACATAAGTGCACAAACGTGGCACCTGGGTTACCTAGACGGTAACATAAGTCTGCAAATGTGGTACCCGAGTTAGTTAAACTGTAACATAAGCCTGTAAACGTGGCACTCGAGTTACCTAAATGGTAACATAAACCCACAAGTGTGATACTCGAGTTACCTAGATAGTAACATAGGCATGCAAACTGTAACATCCCGCCAGGATATTACGGATTTTTAATCAAATAAAGAAAATAATAAACTTGCTGCATTTAATAATTCCTCATTTCCCAAAAATGCGGGAAATTAAAACTTTATTAATGAAAGCCAATATCCATTATTTATCAAAAATATGGAAAATAGTCTAAAACATCTTATAAGAGTTTACATCTGATATCAAAATCATAAAATACATAAAAGCATAAAATTCTCGAGCTATCCTCTCTCCGTGGCTAAGCTCCACCAGAACCACCTGCATCAACATCATCTGCTCACGTATACCGCGTATACGATCATCGCCAAACACAAGCAAATAGGGTGAGCTTAACATATAAAGCATATATAATTATACATGTACATATACAACACATCACTATAAATAGCACAATCATCCCAAATGAATTCCATTCTTTTAATTCGTATCACCTGGCCACAACCAAGTTATTCGTGTTCTACAACTTTTAGTGATTACTTCAAGATGACTTGGTGCCATACCTATCGGCCACAACCGATAGAGCACGTGCAGGAACCATTGCTATGGATCATACACAGTAATGCCAGGTGGAGTTTGTAACATCCCGTCAGGATATTACTAATTTATAATAAATAAATGGAATAAATAAGACAGCACGTTTAATAATACCTCATTTTCCCAAAACGCGGGAAAATTTAAAGCTTTATTAATTGAGCGGATA
>Ga0214542_1007232_pt1 | contig 19464 bp, 11 predicted proteins | sample CNSS1metaG_FD_160096 | JGI IMG/M metagenome (GOLD analysis project Ga0214542, IMG submission 160096) | Root nodule microbial communities from cowpea collected in UCLA plant growth center, Los Angeles, California, USA - CNSS1 | ecosystem: Host-associated > Plants > Roots > Nodule | place: USA...
GAATTCGGCTGCCAGAGGACCGAATTCTCAACTGAAAAAAAAACCGTGCCATTCATGTAAAATTAATGTACAGTGTGCTATTCACGTAAAAAAAAAGCGGAACCGTGCTTTTTGGGAAAAAAAATCTGTAGATAGAACTTCTTTCAAGAACACTACATCATTTAAAAAAACTAAAATGATGTCCTTAAAACTAGAGAGAATCTTGAATAACTGACCCTTTTACCAAATATGTATTTACGAAAAAAGTTTTTGTTTAAATTTTGTGAGAAATTCCTATAAATATATAATTGAGAAACAAGGTTAATTGATTATTATTTATGATAACAATTATATTGTTTTTATTTAGATATGAAATCTACTAAGAACAATTGTTCAAAACGATAATTTATTATTTATACAAACAATATTCAGGAAAATTTTCAAATAATCAATTATATTTTAAAATTAATCGATTATCAATTTATAATAATTGATCATGAACTAAAGATAATTGGTTACTCATAAACTTAATTCTCTTCTGAATTATGACCATCTTAAAATAAACAAATTACACTTCTCTCAAAAGATTTGATGTATTTAAAGATAGAGTAAACAAATCAAGTTCGTGCATCCTTCTAGATATATAGAAAATTTTATTGTTTGTACTAGAAATCTTTAGTAATATTGCTGTTATGTGTTCTTATTTTTATACGTTCAGAAAATATAATTTTATGTTTAAAATTAGTAATTGTATTTGTGAACGTCAGTATTTAGTAAAGAATTTTGTTTAAGATTATATTTAAAATATCATAAAGTGGGGAAAAACCGACCCCGGTTTAATTGGTTTCTGGATCCATCCATGTAAAATATCACATTTCGACTCATGAATGAATATAACTTCCTTATTTTTCAATGCTCACAAAAATAACATTGCAATATAACATATGTTACAATAGATTTACAAAGTGAACAGAAAGTAACTTTTCAACGGCCAAAACCAAACCACAAATTCTACGAGATGACAAACACAGAAGCAAAAACATTACATATATATATCCAATGCTTCCACAAAAATGTTTACGAAGAAACTGTATTTTGCTGCTCGGTTTTAGCCAACTTTGCTCGTATAAGTTTGTCCAATATGGGAGGCTCCAATGGAACCGGATCTAGACACCGTTCTGCGGTAGCAACAATCACCTACGCCCAAAAGATACAAAAATCAAAATAAGCACAAGAGATGCATAAGATATTAGGAATTAAAAGAAGCTAGTTCAGAACAGGGGGCAAAAGAAACTGTAGACCTAAAGGTAATTTTCATAAGAAAACTGCGTGACATCACCATGGAAAACTATGTTTAAGAGGATTTTTCCTACCTCATCTAGCAAGAAGTCGATTGCAGCTTCATCTTCAACTATATCCCTTAATGGGATCCTTAGGAATTGGATATCCACTTGAATTTGCTGGAATCCACTTCGGTTAAAAGTCTGGAGTCGGGCAAATTCTTGTAAACTTTTAAGGCACAATTTAACTAAAGTTGTAACTACAGACTCCTGCGGTCCATAAGGAAAATGATATCAAGGTTCCCTCCCAATCAACTATTAACATTTAAATCTCCAATATAATAATCATAAAATACCTGTGTATATTCTACTTTGGTAAAAATTTCAACTTTCTGCTTAAACAACTTTGCCAGATGCGTTTCCAAAAGCTGGCTCCTTGCCCTTTGAGTGTTTGACCTACCCAGTTTCTCTTCCCGTAATGGGTTGCTCCTTGAGGAAGCACTACTTCCATTACTATCAGTCCTGCGGTGCTTACGTCTACCTTGAGGCAATATCTGCTTCACTTCCTTAACTATAGCTTCAAGCTGGAATAAAATGAAAATAAAGGAAATTAAAATTTCCTCCAGTTTGCTTCCATTAAAATTTGATCTTTAACCAAAGCGAACAGTGTTGTGCAATCCACAAAGTAAACCTCACCGAATGGAATAAGATTTTTTTATTGTTGTTGCTTCAATTAATTACAGATCATTTTCATCACATTCATTATATTCCACATAAGCAAAATTTATTATGACTAGTATTCAATTGCGATGCTTAAACCATTCAATGCAAACTTAAAAGACACAGAAAAGTGCGGTTGATAATATATAGATATACCAACCTCTTGAAGAAACAGATCAACAAACATATGAACTTCTCTTGGCTCTTTATGCTGTGTAAAGAAAAGAAAAAAATTTCAGATTCAAGCTCTTTAAAGACAACCAATCACCAGTCTTGTGAAAAAAACGGATATAACAGACTGACCTTAACCCAATTAGGGGTGGTAAACCTCTTCTTCAGGAGAAATGATACACTCTGAGTTCTCATATTTACGTACTGAAAAAAAAAAAACATATAGGGAAACACTGTTCAATTTGAAATATTTTTAGATAATAAAAAATTAGAGGACTTGTAACGGATCAGGTACAGATAACTGGAGATTAAATATCCACCAAAACCAGAGCACTCAAGAAAGTGTACAACGAAACAAAGAAAGTGAAGTAAAGGTTGCTAGTTCGCTTATAAATCAGGCAACAGCCCCTCAAAAGAAACGATCCCAGAACATCAAAGCAAAGCCATAAGAGCTATCCATCCTTAATAAATTCAAAGGACAACCAAACATTGTAGAAAACATGACCATTTTACAATCAAATGCACCATACGTACATATGATAGGATTACAAAGTCCTCTACCAGTCAAGTAAAAGCCAAGAAAAAAGCAACAAAAGCCACAGAAGAAGTTAATAAGAACTGCTCAAAACACAGTTGTCAACATTCCCGAAAAACTTAATACATCGTTCCAGATAAAATTAACTGACAGTGTAAAAAATGAACAGGCAGCTAAACTAATCAGTTCTTGAGAGAAAGCTCACAATACATAATGTAACAACTGCATCATTTCCAGGTTTTGAATGGTATTGTATTTCACATGCAAACAGGCACTGTCTACAGGCTTAAATGGTCAATCAAATTGAAACTCATCTTTTCCATGGAAACATAAATATTCTATGGTATTAAAATCAAGCTGGAAAACATAAAAATGCTTTATGCCTTACCTAGGGAATATATGAATAAGAATGAGTGACATACAGACAAGGACAAAAAGCGTCATATGAATTGCAACTCCATTAAAAGCAAAATATGAACTTAAAAACGTACCAAGTGCAGGAACTTTTCACCAGCTGACCGAAATTTTCGACATATTTCTCCAGGAACAAATGCAGGTCCAGATTCATGACCTCTAATGCTACCCCCAGAAAAGGAAGAAGCTATTTCCTGAAGATTACAAGGAAAACTTTAGGTATACCCAGAGGATCTGAAACAAAAAGTAACACAGTGAAATTCCAAGAATGGAATATAAGTCTATAAAGTGAACCCTTGCCTCGGTGACTTTTGGGATGACAGTTTGTTCAATGAAAGAAGACAACTGGGCCAGTACAAGGACAAGGCCAGCAAAAGCTTTATCCCCTTGAGCACCCTCTGCCAAACCGTGTGCTTGAATAGATGAGTTACTTCTACCTGAAAATAGAAGGAACTGATCCTCCAGTTTCCTAAAAAAGTCCTGAAGTCCTTCTTGAACCCAATCAATAATTAACTCTCTTAATCTAACTACGATCCCGGAGTTTTCATCTAAAATTTTGCGGAAATCCTGAACGAGAGTGATTAAATGTAAATGAAATGACATAAAACGGAAATAGGAGAAAATCTCAATGGCAACACATGTATGATGCATACATAATTGCATATAAACTTGGTTAGAAGAATCTAAGGATAAAAACGTGCTTACCAACAAGACATTCAAGCTTCCTTGAAGAACTGCTTTTGTACTTGCATCAAGAACAACATCAAGAGAGCACTGTTCTGCACCATCCTTTTTCAGGATTTGTAAGAGGGAGCCTACAAAACAGATGCTATCTCAGTGCACAGTTAGGAAGACAACTTTCTAAAATTTTTCCAGTAGCAAAAACCATGTGAATATATAATAGAGCTATTTTGACAAGTGAGAATCAGCAACAGCATAATTCAAAGCATTCTATGCTTCTGATCATTGAAAAAAAAAAAAAAAAAATCTGTCACATTGGTGCAATCATCAAACTAAGATTTTTAATTTCTTGATTCTCCTACAAGGTACGGAAAGTATTTTAAACTTTAAGCTGAAACCTAATATCAGAAACATTCTGATTACAAGTCAAAGAACTAACCTGAGATGTCTTGCAGAAGATGAGAAAATGCACTTCTAACAAATGACATGAGAACAACCTTTGCAGCCTGGAAATATTTTGGGTTAGTCGATTCAAATTAACTTGGTAATGATTATATTATAAAAATATGTGAAAGGAAAGAATTGAATAGCTACAACTTAGGTGAACAAAAAAAGATAAATGGATAACCTCAAGAGAATGGTTTGAGAGAGCCGCTTCCTGCAAGACTTCATCTATTAGGAGCACATCATTCCAGATAACTCCTGTAATTACAAATTTAAAGAAGTTTTGAAACTGGTTTAACAATTATTCCCTTTATTTCCTTTTAACTATCGAAATTTTGAAAGATTTTTGTTTTTTATTTAGCTTTCTTCTTCAAATTTCAATACAATACTAATTACTCTTTTCTCATTTATACATTTACTCTTCATCCAATCTTGTATTAGATTACGTTACGTATATGCATTTGTTTGGGCATAGAAATGAAAAAGCGTAAAATAAGAAATCTTATAAATTTTTATTAAGATAGAGAAAATTTAAAACATTTCTTGATTTCTCCAAAACAATCTTAACCATACGTTTATTTTTTAACTACACAAACATAGGGAATGAAGAAAAGTGAAGAAAACTTGAAAACAAAACCTTAAAAAATGGAAAACTAAACAAAATTTCATACTTAGCTTTCCCCGAAAATTTAAGGCGAAAGTTGAAAAATTCGAACATAATAATTATGCTTAGGTACGTTTTATTATAATCTAATAAATAATTAAAATGAATAATATTATAATAATAAGTAAAACAATTTAAATAATAACATTATATAAAATAATATATAATATTCAGTAATTAATTTTATAAAAAGATAAATTTAATCAATTAAATTATAAATTAGTTTTATTATACTCTAATTTTTTAAATTGATAGGTAGAAAATAGATAGTATAATTAGAATTAATAATTTAAATAATTTTAAAATAATTTTTATATTATTTCCAATTTCGTAAAATAATTATTTTATAACTAATTATTTTTTAATTTTAATTTACGTTTATTTTAAATGAATTTTAACTACTGTTGTTTTGGTAATTTATTATATTTTCAATTAATTTAATTTTTTTCTTTTGTTACATCAATAAACTTAACAACAAACTTGTTATTCATCTATCTCCCCTTTCCCACTCTCTTTCTCCTTCTTTCTTTCCTTTTCCACTCCCTCCCCAACAAAAAAACACAGAAATGACACTTAAACGGAAACGGATAAAATAATATAAATACAAAATATTGACAAGTTTAAGAGAAAAAGAAAAGGTTCGGACACACAAATTACTGAAAATTTGCACAAGGGTAAATGGGGAAAACAGAATCAAGTGCTTCCCATTATATTAAACAGGGCAAATGGAATTTAGCTTTTCTCTTTGGTATAGCTCTTTGCCAAGATGTATTAAGGTGAATGCACTCATCAGCATCTTGAAAATATTTCGCAAAAACATATCCATATTACTGATTAGTATTATAGTGGTTCCAATGGATTAAATACTCAAAATACATAAGTAGGAACCTTTAATTTATCATACATAACACAATCTATGAGATGAATATATAGCCAAATACAAATGGAGATAATGATGAGTTTCTCTTTATGGTCCCAATATATCATCTAAAAGACATGATTAGAAATGTTAGAATAACTACATCTATGTACTATCATTATAAAGGGTAGAGTGTTGGAAACATCTATCAGCTATACCTATAGTCGTACCTAGATGTAATTCCCCGGAAGTTCTTCCATTACTTTTGAGAAATTAAATGGAAAAACTTTCCTCTCTTGGTTTGCATATGTGGAATTGTGGTTTATTGGTCAAGGTCGGTCAAGGTCATCATGATCACCTTGAGCAAGATGGAAGCAATGTGCCCCGTGAAAAAGTTGAACGGTGGAAACAAGTTGATTTCTAGTTGTGTGCTCTATTGTGGCCGTCTATTGAACCAAGACTTCTTATATCCCTTAGAGCTTTTAAAACATGTCACTCCTTTTGGAAGAAAGCTCAAAACATTTATGTCAATCATATGCAACATCTCTATGATTCTACAAACAAGCTTGCATCTCTCAAAATGACTAACTATGATATAGTATCATTCATGACTGAAGCTCAATCTAAAATTGAAGAACTAAAAATGTTCTTGGAAGTCGAATCTTTGGAGGAAATTGTTTTGTTACGTCTATGTATTATCATTAACCCTAAGTATAGGGTGTAGAGTGTGAGAAACCTCCTACAATTGTATCTAGTTCTACACCTAGGGTCCTAGTGCAGTCTCTTAGTCTTCTATGTATCTTTGTATCAGACTTTCATTATAAATAAAAAAAAGTAAGAGGGGTCCTTTAAGCCCTCTAATCATATATTTTTAGTTTTAATCTTAAGTTGGTATCATACCTGGACGATCTTGCTTTGGTTTTTGTCTCGTCTTGTCCACCACCCTTAGTTGTCTGCGGCTGTCCAGCTTGGTTCGTCACTATCTAAAGCTACTCACTGCTGTTTTTAACTATCCAACATTGTCAACCACTATTTTCTGCCAGTCTGTCGTTGCAGTTTCGTCCGGCGACCACCGGATTTGGATTGCCTCTCCGAGAGACAGCCAACCTTGCCGATGTGAAGGCTAATTTGCCACCACATGCCACTTCACAGTCTACTGCATCTAGGCGTGTATCCCTCACGTGCCGCCTTCCCTCCATCGGAACTTCGTCGCGCCACCACCGCAGGGATCACCAGAGCTTCCTTTCTCTATTCAGCCCCTTAGAATCTTGTTTGGGTGAGGTCCCGAAGCCTCCCTTGTGGAAATCACCCTAGGGTTTAGGGTTTCTCTTGTTTTTCACGTTTGCTTACTGTACTTTGTCTCCCTAATCCAAAATGATCATTGTAAGTGCTATTTTGTTTTCTGGAAGTCCTTCCATTACTTCTGAGAAGCTAAATGAACAAAATTACCTATCTTGGTGCGCTGCCATTGAAATGTGGTTCCTTGGCCAAAGACATCATAACCATCTTGAGAAAGATAGAAGTCATGTGCATGAAGAAAAAGTTGAACAGTGAAAACAAGCAGATTTCCAACTATGTGTCCTATTGTGGCAATCCGTGGAGCTAAGACTTTTGATGCCTCTTAGGGCCTTCAAGACATGTCACTCATTTTGGAAAAGAGCTCAAACCATCTATGCCAACAACATCAATGTCTTTATGATTCTGCGAACAAACTCGCATCTCTCAAAACGATTGACCATGATATGATCTCCTTCATGAATAAAGCCCAAGCCACCGTGAAAGAACTCAAGATGTTCTTGGAACTCAAGACGTTGGATGCCAACGACATTCAACGTCTTTATGATTCTGCGAACAAACTCGCACCTCTAAAAATGATTGACCACGATATGATCTCCTTCATGAATGAAGCCCAAGCTACCGAGAAAGAACTCAAGATGTTCTTGGAAGTCGAATCCTTAGAGGAAATCAAGAAGAAGCTTGACGAATATTATATGGTGATGATCCTTCGTGTCGTGTGTTCGAACTATCATCATGTCAAAGATCAACTTCTGACATGTAATGAGATCCCTTCTATGGATTGCTTGATCACACGCCTTCTTCGCGTGTCGGTGACTTAAACTAAGGAAACCCAGGAATTAGTGGAACCATTTGTCATAGTTGTCACCCGAGGAAGAGAAGCACGTGGCACCAGAGGTGGAGGACGTGGCGGTCAAGGGCGTCTTCAATGCACCTACTGTAAAAGAATGGTCACACCCAAGAAAACTGCTATTCCCGCCATGGATTTCCTGCCAAAACAACCAATGTCTCTATGGCTGAAACTGTTGAATCCAAGTTCACTGAGGACAAGTATCAAGAGTATCTACAACTCAAGTCCAACAACTTGGCCCAGTCATCACCATATAATATTTGTCAAGTTTCTTCTTGATGTCCTTCAAAGATTCGATTTCCAACATCTTTAGTTTTTCCACTGCAAATTGGGCTTCAGTCATGAAGGATACCATATCATGGTTAGTCATTTTGAGAGATTCAAGCTTATTCGCAGAATCATAGAGACATTGGATATCATTGGCATAAATGTTGAGCTTTCTTCCAAAGGGAGTGACATATTTTGAAAGCTCTAAGGGACATCAGAATTCTTGGTTCTACATACTGCCACAATAGAGCACACAGTCAGAAATCAACTTGTTACCATTGTTCAGCCTTTTCAAGGGGTACATGACTTCCATCTTGCTCAAGGTGGGCACGATGACCTTGACCTAGGAACCACATTTAAACGGGTGCAGGTCAAGAAAGATAATTTTTTCCATTTAGCTTTTTGAAAGTAATGGAGGGGCTTCCAGAGTGAAATAGCAATTCCAATAGCCATTTCTGACCAAGGAAACAAAAAACCAGCGAGAAGATGCGAAAACAACAAGGATATCAGTGTTATTGATATCAGAAAACGGAAAATATTGGATACCCTAAAAATCCTTTATAAAGTTATGGCGAAAACCATAACGAGTTATGGCGAAAACCATAACGAGTTATGGCAGAAATATTAGAATTAAAAGAAATATAACATATAAATATAGATAATTAAAAGAATTTATATTTTGTCTAGAAGAATTTGAAAGGCAACCACTGCCAATGAGCGGCGGATACCGACGACGACCAGCAATGGACGGTGGCTACCAGCGATGAGTGGTGGCAACCAGCACCAAGCAGCAAGGCCAGTCCAAGAAAAAGAAGAAGACATAATTGAGAAGGATTAGTTGGGGTATTAGGTTAAAAGAAATGTTTATTGGGCCTAGTGTTATTAAAACTCTGTTATGGCAGTGTTATGGCGGAAAACAGTGGCAGTTTTTCAGCCTGCCGCCAAACGAATGCGGTGGCGATGCGGGTTTTCATATGGCGGCCCATGGCAGCCACTATTTTCATAACGAGTGGCGGGTGCAGAACGGCTATGGCGAAAAAGGCGGCACATCATGAAGAAGTAGGGGCAACGACATGCTGAGAAACCTTGCTTGCGAGATGCAGCTGAGCAAAATGTAACCCTAATTGTAGCGCTAAATATGTTCTCTTTTCTGTGTATTAAGTGAGTTAAAAGCCCAACTAATGTTTTATTAAAAATTGGGCCAGGCCCAATAAACATTTCTTTTAACGTAATACCCCCACTAACCTTTCCCAAGTCTATCTTCTTATTTTTCTTGGGGTGGCCTTGCTGCTTGGTGTTGGTCGCCGCCGCTCATCGCTGGTAGCCACCAGTCACCGCCGGTCTCCACCGCTCACGCGCTGCCTTTCACATTCTTCTAGACAAAATATAATTTTTTTTAATTATCTATATTCATATATTATATTTCTTTTAATTCTAATATTTCCGCCATAACCTGTTATGGTTTCCGCCATAACTTTATAAAGGATTTCTAGGGTATTCAATATTTTCTGTTATCCGATATCAATAACATTGATTGGGTTTGAACCAATTTTCAATAAAACATTAGTTGGGCTTTTAACCCACTTAATATACAGAAAAGAGAACGTATTCAGCCCTGCAATTAGGGTTACGTTCTGCTCAACTACATCTCGCAAGCAAATAAGGTTTCTCAGCATGTCGTTGCCCCTACTTCTTCAGAAGGATGACTTCGAACCACGTTGGAACGAATCTTTGAAGGCCAAAACAGAGACACAAGGTCCAGCGAGATTGGCGACGGCCGGCGGACTTACGTTGAGCACATGGCGGCACATGGAGGAGAACTAGCTTCTAGTGTCGGTGGGGTTGGTTGTTGCTCGGAGAGGCGCTCTAGATCCAGTGGTCATCAGCAAAAACAATGGTGGTCGGCGACGGTGGCTGGTTGAGGACAGCGGTGACAGACGTTGAGCAGCGACGAAGAAAGTGTTGGAAATGACAGAGACAAGCAGAGCAAGATCAAACTGCTTTGATACCAACTTAAGATTAAAAATTGAGAAAAAATATATTTTGGAGGGCTTCAAAGACCCTCTCATAATCTTCTACTTGTAATGAGAAGTGATACAAGAATACATGGAAGATTAAAGGACTACAGTAGACACCTAGGTGCAAAACTAGGTACAGCTGATAGCTTGTCTAACACACTACTCCCTACTTAGACTTAATGACTATACATAAATTTAATTATTCTAACACTTATTATGTAAGCATTTTTGTATAAGTTGTTTCTAGAATTATTTCCGTAAGTCATCCTTGAAAGCATATCAAAATAAGCTGAAAACTAGTAAGAACATATCAAACGCTATTTTTAGAAGTACTACCATTAAGTGTTTATGTAGTCATATCGATAAGCAGTAAATAAGCCTACTAAACACACCTTGTGTCTTTGAGAAATACAACTGCATTGCTCAGAGGGAGAACAATTCCATGTAATTTAAAAATATCCAGGCATATAAATAATGAAATTGGATAAAAAAAATGCTACATTTTGTATTAAAAGTAAATATCATATAACAGGCATGGGACAATGCCACTGACTCATTTAATGCTGTACAGAAAGTAGAAAGACATATAGCTTTAGAAATCAAGTACTTTTCCAAAAAGCTATGAACACACACAAACAAAACACAAAAAATACGGAAGTACTAGCAAAGGCCAACTACTTACGAAGAACACCAAGTAGATCATCCGGGCAAATCCGTGTCTTTACATATTCCTCAGCAAATACAAAGTTCCTAACATATATTAAAAAGTGTGCATATTATATAAATTTAATCAAATGTGAATAAAAATGTTTCTTGAGGAAAAATAATGATACAAACTTGGTAACTAAGTCTTCAGCAAGTTTAACCAATTGTTCATCGGAATCAGGAAATATAACTCTAAAAGCACGAACTGCCTCCACAAATTCATGAACAGCTGCCTACATTAAGAAATGGGAACAATGATAGATCCTAATTCATCAATCTTATAACATCAGGTAAAAGAAAAAAACATACATACAAACGGAGGTAAAATAGGCTGAATAGAAAGGGAAAATATGGAATTGGATTGGAAAAGTAATAACATATCACATATTTCACAGATTATTTGACATGACCATCCATGTAATCATTACTTCTTTATTTCCTATTATCAACCAACTCCTTAACATTCTTGTCCAGCAAATGAACATCAACAATTGTAGAGCTACTTGCATAAGTAAAATTTTACGAATTTCAAGTATGAGTTAAAAATCTCACATTAAATGGCAATGAGAAAGTTACGTAATATATCAGAAATAAAGACCCATAAAAACAAAGCTTTAAGGTCTTGGGTTGGAGGTGGTGTTATGATCTCTTATATAGTTAATTGATGGCTCATTAGTGATGAATCTCCCCGTGTATCCCCCTAAAAAAATCCCAACAATAGTATTAAAGTATGGTTTGTCTTAGAAAATGGCTTAGAGGAAGGTAAGTACGTCTCGTTATAGTAAAACACAGCATAGTTAGGGTGAGGGAAAATGTGTTGAGGTAGTTGATAGATACAAGCATGTTCCATTATAGTAAAAAACCTATGGTAGAACTCAACACACACTTAAAGGAAAGATTGTTAGGAATTCAAGTATGAATTTAAAATTTTACATCGAGTAAAAATGAAAATGTTGAGTAACATAAGAAAAAAAAAAAACTCAAACACAAAGCCTTAAAGTTTTGGGTAGGTGGTGTCATGATCTCTTATATGGTGACTCATGACTCATTAATGATGAATCTCCCCAATGTATCCCCAAGAAAAATCCCAACATGTACATTGCCTAACTGATGCATGGAAACTTAAGATTAAAAAAGAGAGAAAAATATATTCTAGAGGGCTTAAAAGACCCTTCTTATGATCTTCTATTTGTAATGATAGAAATCCAATACAATGAGAAGATGAATGATCAAAAGACTGCACTAGACTCCTAGGTACAAAACTTGGTGCAACTCATAGGTACATCAGGAAGTAGTTCCCAACACAACTACTTCCTACCCAGATTTTAATACTCATTCTAACAACTTCAATCTCTGCCACATATTCATATTCAACACTTCAGGATACTAAACCGATACTTATGGATGAAGTGTGTAATCTATGGAGTGGTTATACTTTTATTATGACAATAATTTATAATATTTTTTTTATTTTGACAATGCCCAAGAAATGTGATTTTATGAATCAGCACAATTGCAATTATATATTCATTCTGTTTTAAGAATTTGTATACATTGCTAAATATATCTTTCATGTATAATATCTTGTTATTTTCAAAATAAACATATCACCATATTAGATACGCTTCGTATCCCATACATGTATCATATTCATGATCATAGCCTCACAAAAACATCTACATCTATATCTTTTTCTTTTTAATACCTAATCTATAACTAGCTTAATTTTTTTGGTGAAGAATATCTTGCTTAAATTGGTGCTCTAGGATACACACATAACCTCAATGTTGTTTTGTCGTCAACATCTTAAGTAGCCAAATATATGATAGTGAATTAGTAATATGAGATATCATTGGGTACGAGAGAAAGACAATATACAAAAGGATAATGCTTTGGCACTAGTTACCTCGTGAGCAGAATAGTCCCTGGATGCATTGTTCATTTCTATAGGGTTAAGTCGAATATCTGTAATAGATTGTTCTAACTTTTCAAATAACTTCGTCTTTAAATTATCCACCTGCCAATAAATTGAAAACCTAGCATCATGCAACATTTATTAATAACACAAAAAAATATGATGCTATTTCTCTCCAAAAGGTAGGGAAAGAGAATATGGTGGTTGCTCAAAGCTCTTCATACAACGCCAAAAAAAAATCATCATGAGGCAGTTCTTCAACAATAAAATTCAGAAAATATTTACTAGCTGATAATATCCCATCAAATCTTAACTAGCATGCAAAAAGAAATTTTTCTGTTTATAAAAAGTGAACAAACCGGAAAATCCAACTGCTTAAGAAGCACTGCTGCATCTGCTCTCACTTGTATTGATTCAGAATCTGAAAACAGTTTCCCCTGGTTAGAGAGAAAAATGTCAAATCATGATAACAAGCTTCCAATAAAAACAAGAGACTATATATGTATGTTAATGTTAATAGTGACCAATTGAACATTTTAAATTTTACCGTGTTTGGAAGATCAGATTAGAATGGTGCATTGGGTAAGCTAATCCTATCCAAGTTTACTATGATGAATTCAGTAACTACAAAAGATAGCATCTAGCTATCCATCAATTGTTGATTTTACAACTTACCAATTAAACAAGCCGCAATTTATTTTCCATTATTGCCAAAAAAGGAATAGATAAAGAAACTCAGTGTCAACTTGCATTTTACTTTATGATTCATCTCCGAACAGTCTGACATAGATGAAAGAACTATACCTGTAAGTTTTTTACTATGATAGCCATTGCTTCTTCAGAAGCTTGCTTACAATCCCGGAATGATGAATCTCCATATGCCTAATAAAGAAGGGGAAAACGAGATATTTCATTTGAGACCTGGATTAACATGTTGTATGTAAAAATAATAAAGGGATTGAATCAGAAACTATATAAGCCAGGCACAACCTTAAAAATTGGCATTGCTCCAGTATAGAACCTGACGGCATCTGCGTATGCTTCTGACTTGATGCACTTACCTAGTCTATCGGGTAGATCATATATGAACTACCCTTCGGCAAAGGTGAAAATCATGTCAGTCATATTCCACTTCCACAAAAAACGCTCACAACTCACATCACTAACTGATATATGGAACATGAATATTTCAGTAATCCAAAGCCACCAGAATAAAGAATTAGGTACGCTTGCTTTGATAAGTAATACCTGAACTTTACGAAGAAGATTACAAGTCCGATGCACTTTCTCAATATGCTCCCTTTTGTCAAATAGAGAACTGTTGACACTGTCACTTCTTGACTGCACAGACATGATCTGCATTGGAGAAAAATGTGAACTACAACCAAACTCCATTTCTTCCAATCACTATTTTGATTCTAATACTTTCAACAAAGTTGGTACGCTACGGTTACCTTTTCAAGAAGCTGTTCCATGTTTGTCTCCATCCCTGAAATGTTGCTCTTCATCCTGTTCAAAAAGCAAGCATTAGATGCAGACAATTTTGACACGATAAAGCAAGAGAGGGAGGGTTATATGCATACATGCCTCTTTATAGTGTCTGTGGCACTAATGAACTTGTTGTAATTCTCGTAGACCAGCATTTGCAAGTCCGTATCGAGATTCTTTATTTCAGCAGCCACTTCAACGTGACGTTGAAGCAGTCCTTCCAAATTGGACTTGTACGCCTGCATAATGCATCCATCCATTCAATGAAATCGAGTGAAAGTTCAAACTGAAGTTAGTTCAAGTTCGTGTTTCGCGATGAGAGTGATTAATTGAAGAAGAGGGATACAATTTTACCAGGATATTCATGTACTGATCGGGATCGAAGGAAGTGGAATTGATATCGTCAAGGGAAGCGTGTTTGGAAGTGGTGTCAGAGTTGGAAGGGTCTGGGGAGTAGAAACTCGATAGCAGATCTCTCATCCTCTTCGCCTTGTCGTCCATTGGTGCTTCATCAGTTCCCATTTTCCCCTTTCTCTTCTCGTTTTCCTCCGCTGTGTCGGTTGAACCAACTCCGTTCTCCCTCCGATCTGTGAAACGAGTTTGATCTTTGTTGAAAGTTGAAAGGGAATGACCGTGTTGAAGTTCAGTGGAAAACGGGCCTACATTGCTCCTTGGCCCATGTCTAGTTGACCTGGGCTGACTACCCGGAGCTCGATGTCAGCGACAAGTCTGGCCCAGCTTTCTTATCCTGATAGATTGACCAAGAAATTAGGTTTTTCTTTCTACACCACCGTTGGATCTTAATAGAAGTTCAAATAAGCCTTGTGAGTTTCGACCTTCAATTCATGTGATTTCGCATTTTTGTTTTTTTTAGGAATACGTTAGATGTGTATTTTTTTCTGGATTATTCAATTTATGATAGCATTGTCTGTGTATCTCTCTATGAGTCACCATTCTATCAAGTTCTAAGAGCGATATCACCACAATAAGATTTTTATCTTTGTCTATGCAACCGAACTACAATAGTCATTAGTTTAGGTATGATCTAATTCTCTTCATTATAACTTTTACACTCATTGATGAAATCATTTATATACCCTAACTATTTGTCACCAATGCTGTTTGGTTGGGATTTTTGTATGTATTTCAATCTTTTCATTTCTCACTTCAATTGGTACAAATGTTTTTGTTAGTCTATGCATTGCTGTGATTTTAGCAAGCTGAGTCTAATTGACCTCATTAAAATTATTTTCTTTCACTAAAAAATTGTTTTTAATTAACTTTAACTATAAAGATACAATTATAATTTTGTTATTTCAACAAATAAAATATTTTTTTATTTATCACATTGATCAAATAAATTATTCACAATTTTTTGGTAGTCAAAACTTTTCTTTCTTTTTCTAATCTCATTCCTCTCATTTTCAATTTTTTCATTTTCTCAAGTTCACCTCTAATTCCAACACAACCTAAAATTAGGATAATCAGTAAGTCTATTTTTATGTGTTCGTCCCATGAATCTCTTCTATTCAGTCCCATCATGTAAGAATTGCTATGCTAAAAGAAGTGGTAGATCGTGTGCACTATTCCAAAGTGTCAAATCCAAAAGTGATAGTATATTATAAATTTAAAGTTAGATATGTTTTTTATCCCTTAATTTCCGGTGAAAATTGGAATTAGTTTTCTTTTTTTAAACATTGATCTAATTTAGTCCTCAAACTTTATAAATGCATGGATTAAGTCTTTTTAACCAAATTTTATTAAGTTTATTTGACGTTTCAGACGTGTTTTATGATAATAGTTGAGTTAGTATTGAAGTGAAAATGTCTGAAACAGTGCAAATAATTTAATACTATCATGAAATATGCTTGAAACGTCAGATAAATTTAACAAAATTTAGTTAAAATAATTAAATATATGCATTTCTAAAGAGGAGTAACTAAATTTATCAAAAGTTTCGAGAAGAGACTAATTCCAAATTTAACAGTTTCAGAGACAAAAAAATATATTTAACCATAAATTTAACAATTTGAAAATATCTTACAAAATTCACAATCCACATGTTGAAAAATATAATTCTATATCAAAAAAATCCAAAATAATGCTAAATAAGTTTTTTTTTTTTTCTGAATTTGACAATTCATAACTTATGTTTTTCTAACTATTTATTACATGATATTTGAAAAATTATTTTTGTCTTTTGAAAATGTATATATAATGATTCTTTTTCGTGTCCCTATTTATTCTTTTTTATCTTTTAAATATTTTTAAAAAATTTAAACAATTACTTTTTTTAATTTTATTCTTCAAGTGACTTTTTTATAGTTAATTTTTTTTATTTAACCATTTTTAACTTAGTATTTTTTTAACTGAGAATTTACTTACAAAAAATAATAAAAATTATTTATAATAAAATTATAAAAATTATTTATATTTAATTTTAATAATAATATTATTATTATTAATTTTTTATATATTTTATTATCATAAAAAAACATAACATGCATGCACATATATTTTCACTATTTATAAATAAAAAGAATCTCTAACTACTATTTTGCATAATTAAATTAAAAAAATTAAAATATTTATAAACATTTACTAAGGTGTTCAAATTCTTCTCGAATAAAACGAAAAATTTACCTATGTCAAATAATTTTATTACACAATATATCTTTACCAATAAGATAACATCATGTTAGATTAGATGTAGACGATCTCTATTTGTTATTTGACTCGAAAAAGAAAATTTATATCATTATTTATCATATATCTGTTTAAAAAATACTCATAAAATTTTTAAAACTTGCGGAAGTCGATGAATATAGGTAGATATTAAAAAAAAATTTAAATTTAAATTTAAATTAAATTATTTCCATTTATAATAAATTGTTATTTTTTTTATCCATAATTATTATTCTTACTTTATCCTTTATAATAAATTATTTATTTATTTTTAAAAAAATTACATTTATTTTTCATGCTTTCAGTAAAATTATTTTAATATATTTTTTCTTTTTTTTTCTTTTTCATTCATTAATAGTTATTTTTTCCTTTTATTTCATTCTACCCTTAATAAATATAAATGTATTTTGTATAATAATTTTATGAAATTATAATATCATCAACTATTAATATAATATTATATATATTTCAAAAATATTTACATGCAAACGTAACACGTATGTTTACTTTAATAAAATATAATGTAAATGAAATTAAATATTAACTAAATTTTATTTTAAAATTTAACTTAATAAAAATATTATTTTAATTTAATTTTACTTAAATTTAACATAATAAAATATAAATTAAGTAATATTTACATCTCATATATTTATAAATAAATATTAAATTATTCATTATACCTTTAAAATACCCACTTACTATCTATATCAAATTTTATGGACAAATAACCACAAATATAAGCAATTTGTCGTCTCTGTTCATCCCGAACATAAATTTGTACAACATTTAAAACTAATCCAAAAAGGGGCATAATGCATAATAGAGGTTCGTGAAGGTTGTTGAAGATAATTTTAAATAGAAGTTTAGGAAATATGAAGGTGGAGGAGGAATTAACGAGGGAGGAAGAGGCATTACCAGCAAATTAATTTCAGCTCCAAGTCCGATGTAGCTTCTCAATAATTCGGTGTCGGTGAGTTATTCAAGAAAAACATTTATCACTTTGAAAGATTAACGAATCCCAGTACATTTTTCCCTACGGTATCATCACATATAGAGATGTGAACATAATCCGTATTCGTGGATAAAATTCGTTATAGTAAAAAACGAATATTAAAAATGGATATCCACTATTTGTAAGTACAAATATTTTTTATACCCGTATGTTAATGGAACGGATATCATAGTATCTGTATCCGTGGATATCCGTACTCATTAAACTTATATATATATTAGTGAAAAACATTATGAGTTTTCATTCAGTAATGGTGGTCGGATTCTTATCCTACATAGACTTGTTATAGACCAACATGGAAGGTAATGAAATTAACACTTTTACTTAGATATTTTAATTAGGTGATTGTTAAATTTTTTTAATGAACTTCTTATGTTTTGAGGCTCTTCTAGATTAAAATTGGACAACATGAAACTTTATACAATGTTGCAAGATGTGGACATTGATGAAGTTAGTAATTTCTTTAATATTTCATTCAAAAATAAAATACAATATAAATTGTTAGTGATTTTTTATTTATTTATTTTTCATAAATCAATCGGAAAAAGTGAACTTGTTGATCCAAACACTAATTATGGTTAAATATTTATTTTTTTAAAATATTTTTCTAAATACTCATGGGTATCCGTGGATAACCGAGGATATGAAAAATAGGCGGATACCCGCATAACGGATACTCGACAGATATATGTACAGGTATGGGGTGAATATTTATCCAACGGATAGGATACGAGTCCGTACCCTACCCGCCCCGTTAACATCCCTAATCACATACTTCTTTATAATTTTTTCTACAAGATAAACTATTTTTTATAATTTAAAATTAATTTATAAAAAAAATCATATTATTTTGTAAATTTTTATTTTAATTTATATAAGAACTATTTTTAACTCATAAAAAAGTTTCTTTCTTATTTTTCAAAAAAGTGTTGGACTTTTTTCACACAAATCTTAGGAAATTATAAACGTGGTAAATACCATACTTTGGTTTTCTTCCCTCCAAGACATCAAATTTCCATTTTAACCAAACATTTTTTTTATTTCAATAAATTTAATTTTTTAAACCTTTTCAATTATTTTTTCCTTCGTTGGTAATTTTTTTCTTTAATTAAAAAATTAATGATGTTTTAATGAATCTCGTGCTTATCTCTCACTATAACAGAATTTTATTTGACCATTGATAAATGTTTCAGGCATTCCTCACATTTATGTCAAAATTTACATTATTCACATTAGGAATGTATTATGTAACATTAATAAATTATCTATTAGTTTATTAGTTAGTTTAATTAATACAAATATATTTAATAAACAGTCTTTAGTTACCTTTTTTAAGATTTTAAATTTATAAATTATAATTTTTTAACTATTTTTTAACTTATGTAATATTTTATTGGTGTTTTGATACAATTTTTTATTATCTCTTATTACCCTTAACATTTACTTAAAAGATATTAAATGTTATATATATATATATA
>Ga0214542_1007233_pt1 | contig 19463 bp, 13 predicted proteins | sample CNSS1metaG_FD_160096 | JGI IMG/M metagenome (GOLD analysis project Ga0214542, IMG submission 160096) | Root nodule microbial communities from cowpea collected in UCLA plant growth center, Los Angeles, California, USA - CNSS1 | ecosystem: Host-associated > Plants > Roots > Nodule | place: USA...
TATATATATTATATATATATATATATATATATATATATATATATATATATATATAAAAGAATCTCAATTTAAATGTTTAATAGCATAAGTCTTTCCTTTACTAGGTAACATGCAAAATTTATCTTCTTTATTCTATTATTATTAATTTTTATTTTATTTGAAGAACCTTTTTTATTTTGCTACCATTGGCTATTTTGATATATTTTATATAATTATTTTTTTATTTTATAACTTATTATAATCGTGCTGTAATGTTGTCACTATAATTGTATAAATAAATTTTTATTTACTATAATATAAAAAATTAATGTAATTTGCATGAATGTTTTTTTATCACCATCCAACATATATTGAATTTCAAAAGATACATGATTTATGTTAAAATTTTATTATTATTAGTTTAATATTTGTTTTTTGCGTCATTTTAATCAAGTGATGTATTAAAATTTTTATTAGTGTATAAAAAATAAATTCAATAGAATTTAAAAATTAAAGTAAACAAATATTTAAAATATATTTTAATTTGAATATTTGCTTTCCTTTTATATTTTTTTATAAATATTTTTAAATTTTATCAGCTAGGTTTTATTAATATTTGCAAATTTAAAAAATGTTTTGGTTTTCATTGAATTTTATTTGGTATTTTAATTTGAGATGTATGCAATTATAATTTCTTTCTAAATATTTTATATCGAAGAAACAACTCTCCTCTTAATATTTAATATTGGATATATTATGTTTTCTTTACTGTAATTTTTTTTTATTTTATAAAAGTTAATTAACAAATATTGAAATAGTAAGAAAACGAGTATGAGTACGTGTATGAGAATATACCCGTTACCTGGTGGGGATGGGCATGAGACAAAAGTTTGATATCCATTGGATTTGGGTACATGGATGAAGATGCATTTTTTCTATGGGAATGAGTATGGAATAGCGAAACTCCTCTCCGCTCTGCCGCGTTGCCATCCCTAATTATGAGTGATTATGTTATATTCAATTTATTTAATATTTTGTGAATGGTTAAATATCTTTCATCACAAGTTAAATGCACCAAAATTTTTGAAAGAATCTTGTGTTGCTTTTATCGTTACATTTATTGTAGGCTTAATTTATTTGTAAAACAACTAATTTTATCACTAATTTCAATTCAACTACAACAAATTTTACCATTTTTTTTACAATCAATATCAAAAAATCTTTAACCTCACAAGTGTTGGGAAAAACCTTCCGAGAATCCCTTTATTAATAGAGAAATGAAATAAACACAAGGAAACACATAAACAACTCTTCCATGCCCTTTGAGCCTGAGTACACTCACACTCTCCAAAGCAATAATTTAACCCAAACCTCACACAAAGCTCTTATTACAAGAGTATAAGAAATAAGAAAGAAGAGTCAAATATAAGCTTGAAGTTTCTTTGACTTGGGGAAAGGAACATCATGAACTTAGAGTCCATTTTATAGTTACTAACACCCACCCCCTTGGTTATCATAGGCGATGTGGGACTTTTCAAGACATATTATTTTTATCAGCCGAACAACATTTAGCCACACATGAACATCTCTATTTTCTTAGACATTCAAAGCCTCCAAAGTGCTATTGCATTTCCTAGTTTGTAGCACCAAAATTTTTGTGAAAGAATTGAACTTGAGTTTCACACTTCCCAAGTGTGTGTTGTAGAACACGAAGGTGGAATTGAACCAAATAGTGGATTTAACAAGTGAAAGCACTTAAAGCATTCACATAGTTCTCAAGGTTGTTGACAAAAGAAAGAAGATGGACATCTTCCTTCAATAAGGAGATTTGATGATGATGATGACTTATGAAGAAGTATAGAAGACTTGATGATGATGCATGGAAAAATGTTGAAGACTTAAAAGAATGATTTGATTCAAGAGATGCATTGAAGACTTAAGGGTTTAATTATTTAGGTCTTGTAATATGTATGTTATTTAAAATAGTTAAATTAGCATGTTAAGAGTCAAAAGGCAAAACCCAAGTAGTAGAACACAAAGAGAATTTTATTTATTTGCAAAACTCATTGGAATAATTGATTATTGGCTTAAATAATGGTTTGGTCCTAGTTTTCCTCGATTTTTTCAATGTCGTCCTACTTTTGTTTTCTTTTTCAATTTGGTTCTAATATTCGTCAATTTTATTCAATTTGGTCCTTTTCGCTAACACCGTTAAAATAGTTAACGGATGTGAACAGTAACTGCCACATGCCATTTTGTGATTTATTTATTTATTTTTATTCTTTTTTAATTTTTTTAATTTTTTTTAATTTTTTTATTTAAAAAAAATGTACACGTGTCAAGCTCATATCATGCCACGTGTGATTTTGTGATTTTTTAATTTTTTTTTAACTTTTTAAAATTTATTTTTTTTAATATAAAAAAATCCACGTGTCAAGCCAATATTACACCACATGTCAGAATCAATTTTTTATATTCATTTTGGTCCTAATATTCGTTATTTGTTTTTAATTTGGTCCTAATTTTTTTTAAAATTTAGCATTTTTGTTCCTCTCCAAATACAAAATTTAATTTGTATATAAATATTATATGGATATTCTTATTAAAATGCGTATTTTTATTAAATATTTTTAATTTAGATTTAGAGTTGGTTTAAAATTAAATATTTTTAACCTCTTGAAATTTTAAATTAATGGTATTATTTCTTTTTTTCATTTTAATTTTAAACTAACTCTAATTCAAAATTAAGAATATTTAATAAAAATATGCATTTTAATAAAAATATCTGTATAACATTTATGCACAAATTAAATTTTGTCTTAATTTGCAGAGGAACAAAAATGCTAAATTTTAAAAACAATTAGGACCAAATTGAAAACAAATAATGAATATTGGGACCAAAATAAATATAAAAAACTGACTCTATTACGTGGATTTTTTTAAATTAAAAAAAATTATTTAAAAAAAAAATTATTTTTAAAAAAAATAAAAATCACAAGAATGACACGTGGCATGATATGAGCTTGACACGTGTACATTTTTTTTAAATAAAAAAAAAATCAAAATGACACGTGGCGGTTATTGTTTTTAACGTCCTAATTAAATAGATAAATCTAATTGAATAACACGTCGCATACTTATAATATCCAAAGAGTACAAAGTTTAGGGTATAAAAGTTTATAGTTATCCAATCATAGCAACACTGGAAACAAAGGCACTAAATTGCCTAGAACAAGATATAAAAGTTCAACAATGGTCCAAAAGACTTGCCCATTAACAGAGGGATTACAAAAATAACTAAGACTTCTTCCAACATGGACTCAATAGTGAGCCCAATACCCATCCATGATCATCAAGCTGCAGCATCCCCATTGTCACTGCGATTGCCAAGGGTTCCCACATCTACTCACATCAATAAATTGATGATCATCGCAAAAGGAGAAAATCACACACAGAACATACAAGCAAACAAGAGGGTAAGCTAGAGTGAAAAGATTCTTTTATCATACAGCTAAACATGCAATTCAAAGTCAAGGTTTCATACCAGACATCCAAACATGTGATAGCAAAACAATTTAAGATTTTAAGACTCGACTATCCAGATACATATAATGAGGCACCACCACGAAACCTTCGTGGAATTACATCCTGGCCGTGAGGCACCACCACGAAACCTTTGTGGAATTACGTCCTGGTCGTGAGGCACCACCACGAAACCTTCGTGGAATTACGTCTTGGTCATGAGGCACCACTATGAGCTCTCACAAAGAGTGTTAGGGAATTACGTCCTTACATGAGGCACCACCATGAACTCTCACCGAGTGATTCATGGAATTACGCCCATTAGATGAGGTACCACCCTGAACTCTCACCACGAGGTTCATGGAATTACGTCCATTAGATAAGGCACCACCCTGAACTCTCACCACGAGGTTCATGGAATTACGTCCATTAGATGAGACACCACCATGAACTCTCACTAGGAGGGTCATGGAATTACGTCCTATCCATACCTTATCCATGTTTCACCAACAATAAAAAGTTCTCATGCATACCAATCTCATGCCAATATATATTAGTAACCAACTATCCAATCATATCTCATACCAAGCTCATGCCAAGCACATCAATTCCAACCCATAAACCATCTAACACATGCGTATTCGCCCAATTCATACTTTAACAGAGTAACTCAATCAAACATGTGACCATCACCCAAAAACATAGAAGAAACCAGTACCTGAGCACGTCTCCTACCCAGTTCTCGCTCAGGGTGGAAGCCCTCGCTCAGGCGAGCTCCTTTTGCCTAGGTGAGAACTCGAGCAATGGAACAATGGGCTTTTCTCATGTTCTCGCTTAGGCGAGATCTCCTCGCCTGATCGCGATGGCTTCTCGCTCAAAACGTGAGCTCGTCGCCTGAGCGACAATGCGAACCAAAACCAGCGAGGGTTCCTAGTACTCTCGCTTAGGGAAGACTTGCTCGTTTGGGCGAGAATATCAGGTTCTTCCACTGTTCGCACAAACCAGCCAAGAAAATACCAAGAATACAACACCCAATGACAATCAGTTCAATCTCATGCAAGCATAAACATCAATCAAGCGTTTTAAATCAAGAAACAGCAGCCAAACATCAGGAAATTAGAAAATACGAAGGAACCCTAGCTTCCCTTACTTGTAAAATGCTAACGAAAGACATAGGCACTCAATAATCAAGCACAACAGCTCCGTGAGCCGAATCATGAGCTGGAAATACTAACCTAGAAAGAGAAACAAGGTTATCCAGATGAACCTCTACTGGACCACAAAAAATAGAGCTAAAGAGAAAGAGATATGGGTTGAAGGTCAACTTACGTGGAGTGGAAAAGAGGTTGAGCTAGCGTGAGGAGAACTGAAGGCCAAACCCTAGCAGAGTGTTACTACTGCAGCCCTAAGAGAGTGTGGGGGAGATGTTTTCTAAAAGTGATAGAATGAGGAGGTTAGGGCTGGTTTAGGGGGTTTTGGACACCCTATGGGTCAGCCTTAGGCCCATCTGATTAGGACAAGCCCTTAAATATAAGGAGCAGAAAAAATGGGTCTTACACTGTTCACATCCGTTAACTATTTCAACGGTGTTAGTGAAAAGGACCAAATTGAATAAAATTGACAAATATTAGGACCAAATTGAAAAAGAAAATAAAAGTATGAGCACATTGAAAAAACCGAACGAAAACTAGGATTAAACCATTATTTAAGCCTTGATTATTCTTAGTCATAATCGATTATCTCAGTTTAAACTGATTTTTGAGAAAAGTCTCTGTGATAATCGATTATCACTGCTGATAATCGATTATCACCTGCTGATAATAAATTATCCTGGCTAATAATAGATTATGACAGCGAAAAAAATGTTTTTGGAAAAGTTTATGTGATAATCGATTATCACTTATGATAATCGATTATCACTTATGATAATCGATTATCTATGGCAATTGTGACTTAACTTTTCATATTCTTAACCTAATTTCTAAATAGGCTTTTATAAATAGAGTGGTAGGCTTTCATTATAAAAGAATAGAAGTTAGAGAAGTTTAAGTACTTGAGAACTCTCTGTGGGAAGGCTTTGAAAAACCAGGTGTGGGTAGAGTGATAACTGTGATCTTGAGTGATTGAGTGTTGCTGTTGTTGCTAGGAGAAGCCAGTCATCCTTTGTGTGATTCAAAGGAGGTGTTCATTCCTTGTGTGATTCAAGGAAGGTGTTTTCTCCCTTGTGGATTTCAAGGGAGGTGTCTTCATCTCTTGTGTGATTCAAGAGAGGTGTTTTCTAAACCTAATCTTTCTTATCATTGATTGTAAGTTTGGTTTATTTTAGTGATTGAGTTAATCTCATTTTTGAGAGATTAACAACTGGACTAGGGGGTCTTTTGATCCGAACCAGTATAAATACTTTGTGCAATTTTCTCTTCTTTACTCTATTTATTTTATTGTGTTTATTAAAATAAAGGAAAGAATTTTAATTGATCTTTGATATTAAAAGGGAAAATTTGAAAAGCACAATTTTTATTAAAAACCAATTCACCTTCCCTCTTGATTTTTGTCCAAACACTAATCATTCCGTTGCGCGATACCAACAAAGGTAAGAAGAAAAATTATCGTAAGAGCATTATTCTTTATCGTGAGAACATTATTCTTTATCGTCAGATGTATAAGAGAATAATAGTTCACAATAACCAAATGTATGGTTTTGTGATTGCGGTTGGAGTCTAACCAGATAATGTAGTGATCCCACGAGGTTAAATATTCCTTCATTGAACTTGTGTGAGAGAGGTTAATGAGCTGAAGCTAATATTTGAATGTGAAGTTCAACGATATGTTGACAAAAAAGACATTGTGAGAGAAGTCTAAACAAGTAGAGAGGTGAAAAGGTGATCAAATATTTTTTAATGAATAGATCGTAGACGAGGTTGATGATTTGAGAAAGAAAAAAAATACATAAACTATAATAGTAACTAAAATTGGTGATGATAAAAATTATGACGTAAGTGATGATGATAAAATTATATAACATAAAAATTAAATGATACATATTAAATTAAAAAAATTGAAATTAAAATATGACTAAACAAGTTATTAATCGACTGAACATACTTAAATTCATTATGAAATTAAAACTTAAATAAATCTTGTATTATTTTAATATAGTTTTTTTAAAAAAATAATCTAAATATTTAGTTGTTACGTATTATCGATGGATTGATATAAAAGATGAAACTGATTACATTACAAATTATAAATTCAAAATTAAATTGGATTACTTTAAAATTGATTTAAATATTTGGTTATTAAGAATTATTCAATGAATAAATTAAAGTAATTTAAATTAAATTGGATTTATTTGTCTTAATCCATACCATAAATTAGTCTAAATTATTTTTTCTGCAATTTAAATTGAATTATCTTTCGTCTTAATATATGGATAATCCATTTGATGAAAAAATAGTTATATTTTTAAAAGATAAAAATAATAATTTTATTAAAAGATGTACATATACTATAATTAATATAACAAATTATGTCACTCAAAATTAAAATTACTTTTAAATATATATATTTTTATTTTATATTTGCAAGGTTTAATTGTTTTTCTTAAACAAGTCAAAATAACATGTCGGTCGAAAATAACACAAAAAAAAAAAAAAACCACAAAAGAAACAAACAAGCATTAATATCGATCATTCAAAATGTCGAAATTGTAACTAATATAATTTTAGATAAATATTCGAGAAACATTTTATTTATGGAATGATCATAGTTAAATTTGTACTTATAATCTCTATTTGAATCTAAAATCCTAATTATAAATTAATATGGAGCACATATATGTCCACTTTTCTAACATTCCACTTTTACATTGTGATTATAAAAAAGATAATAAGTTGATTATTTTAATTAGTATTAAAATATAATGTTATTAAATTTATAAAAAAGTATATTTTAAAAAATAGATATAAAATAAAAAATAAAAAATAATTTAAATTAATAAAAGTGAAATGGATAAAAGAAAAAGTTACGTAACCAATATAAAAAATAATCTTATATATGTATATATAGATACACTGAGATATATAATCAATAATAACCTCCAACAATAAAATCATCATATGTATATTATGTGCATCAGGTGTTAACAGTATATGTAGAATAAAAGATTTAGAATGGTATTCAAACACACTTATAAAATGTGTGTTTGATGGGTTTTCCTAAATTTCTTTTCTTAAATTTGAAACCGTGTTTAATACTAATAATACGATACATTCTGGACAAAGAAAATTTGAATCAAACAGGTTGGTTTTTCTCCGCAAATCTTCAATTTTGTTTATGTGGCACATGACGATTGGTCTTTTACTTCGCCAGGTTAATGTTACAATTCTAATCCACGTCCACCTAAGAAGTTTGAGGTTCAATTTGGACACAATCCATTTCCCTTCATTTTTGCGCTCCCCAATTCTTCTCTTCTTGTTACTCCAAAGAGTACTTTTTTAGGATTCTCTATATCCATATTCATATTTATATTTATATTTAATTAATGTAAAAATTTCTCTCTAAAACAGAGATAGATTTAGAAAATATTACATGAGCGGATTTATTTTTCATATATACGATGTTATTAATGATAATACCTAAATTCAATCTACATTTTTTCTAGGTTCTCAGGTTCTCATACCACACTTCTTTCAATCTTATTGAATATATGAATTCACTTGGTTCAACAAAAGGAGTGTTCAGTATTTGAATTTGAAGATGTTTTCGAAAGTCATTTTCATCCCACCTCTAACTTGGTATATAATGAAAAGTCACACAAAAATGCTAGTATAATTTCTTTAAATATATTCATGTACTAAAAACAGAAAATGCAAAAAAATCTGTATGTAGAAGTTTCTCATGCGGGAATCTTGTACATTATGTATGTTAATTTCAATTAATAAAGTCGGACATAATAAGCATACATGTTAATTGGACTCAAATTTTATAACCATGGTAATGTTTGAGACATGTCTTTAAATTTAAACACCCATTTTGTGAATTAATCATGGAGTTTGCATTTAATTAATTATATTAATATAGGTTGCTTCTGTGATTATTTTTTGAATTCATTAAAATTTGCATATTATTTTTTTTTTTTATGAAACATCTCCGTTTAGCTATAGTGGATATGCAAAATGAAGCATATAGATCTTTGTTTGAAATAATAATTATATGTGATGAAAGCTGTCATATATATTTCATTTCAAACAATAATTGAAAATCTTGAAGATTATAAAGTAAAGAATGACGATGGAATAATTTACAGAATTTAGAAAGATTTTGGATCATCTTAAGAATATTGAAATGAAGTTTGATGATGAAGATAACATTTTGATTCTTCTTCATGTTTTGTCTAATATGTCTAAGCATTTTAAGGATGTTTTAGTGTTCGGAAAGCACCATGCTATTATTCTGAATGAGATTCAAATATAAATTAGAACTAAAGAGCTATAATAGGATGAATTCAAAAAGGTTTAAGTAATCATCATATAATAAACAGATAAAAGATTTGAGTATAATAATTAACACAAGAGATTAAGATATGAAAAGTTGTACAGACAAAAAAATAAGAGACATTATAATTATTTTGAATTTCTTTAATTATGAATTGATTTTTTTAGTTCATGTCTTCTTCTATTTTATATATATGGCAGGGAACGTTTATTTTCGATAATTGTAAATTAATATAATAATTGTAATATTTTAATATAATTGTTCTAATAAGGATATGAGTTGCAAATTGGTATAATAAATGTAACAATTTATTTTATTTTTTTAATTTAACTCATGTCACTAATGTTATGGACAATAAAGAGATAGCAAATTTTATTCAATAGTTTTTACTTAATTACAATTTTAAATTTTATATAATAAAAAATACATTAATCAATTTCTTAATTTTTAGTTTCAAATTTTTATTAAATAAAAAAAATCATTAATCAATTATTCATTATTTGTTTCATTTACATATCTATCTTTTGAAACTAAATTCAGAATTAAATTTTGATGTCATATATTTATGGTATAGTTATATTATATTTAAGAAATGGTTAATTATTTGTAAGATTTACAAAGGTTTAGACTATTTAGTAATACAATTAGGTCAATATTTTTTTTAACATTGATAAATGTTTGAAAAATAATATTTATAATGTATAAAAGTTTTATTAATTTTTATAAGGTCAAGATATAAAAAATAATTTTTATAATGAATAAATATATTATTTTAGAATAATTTGGAATTTAATTTTATAGTTTATTTCTACAATTTAATGCACAAATAAGAACTCATACATATTTCACCAAATAATTATTATATAGAAAAGTCAAAATGATTTTTTATGCAATCTTATATATTTTAATCATTTATAAAATATTATGATAAAATACATTTTATTAAAAAAAAATACATAAATAATATAGATAAACTTTAACAATAAAATAATAAAATATTACTGTTAAATTTTACAAAGTGAATATTTATATTTTAATAAATTTAAATTTATATAATAAATATATTCTATTTTTCCAAAAACAAAATCATATAAATCCGTATATTTGTAGATCTACCACCATCTAGCACTGTTTTTTATGCAATCTACAATTTTGCCTCCTATTTGAAGAAGTGCACCTCAGCCAAAGAAAATTTGAATCAAACAGGTTTGGTTTTCCTGCTCCAATCTTCAATTTTGTTTACGTTTCACATGACGATTGCTCTTTTACTTGGCTCAGTTATCGTTACATTTCTAATCGACGCCCCACCAAAGAAGTTTGAGGTTTAATTTGGGCACAATCCATTTACCTTCATTTTTTCTCCCCAATTCTTCTCTTCTCATTATTTCAAAGAGTATAATGAAGAAGACAAGTTGCCCATAATTTAATTCATGTCTCATTTGAAAAAGTATTACGGAGATATGTATATTTCTATATCCAATTGAAAAAGTCAAAAATTCTCTCTATCCATATTCATATCCGATCAATGTAGAAATTTTCTGTTAGAATAAGATAGATTCCGACAATGAACGAGTTTATTTTCTATATCTGTGCTGTTATTAATGATAATACCTAAATTAAATCTACACTTTTTTTAGGTTCTCAGGTTCTCATATTCCACTTTTCTTCCAATTTTCTTAAATATATGAATTCACTTGGTTTAACAAAATGAATTTTCGGTTTTTGACTTTGAAGATGTTTTCTAAAGTCATTTTCAACCTGCCTCTAACTTGGTATATGTCGAAAAGTCACACAAAAGTGCTAATATTACTTCTTTAAATATATTCATGTACTAAAAACAGAAAATGCACAAAATCTGTATGTCGAAGTTTCTCATGCGGGAATCTTGTACATTATGTTAATAAGCATAGCAGTTAGTATTTAATTAATTATATTAATATTGGTTGCTTCTGTGATTTTTTGAATTCATTGAAATTTGCATATTATTTTTTTTTTTCATGAAACATCTAGGTCTTACATTTTCATTTCTTATCAGAAATCACATGGATTTCTTTCCTTAGATATATAGCTATAGTGGATATGCAAAAGGAAATATATAGATCTTTGTTTGAAATAATAATTATATGTGATGAAATCTTTCATACATATATTTTGTTTGAAACAATAATTGAAAATCTTGAAAATTATAAAGTAAAGAATGACGGTGGAATAATTTACAGAATTGAGAAAGATTTTGGATCATCTTAAGAATATTGAAATGAAGTTTGATGATGAAGATAAGATTTTGATTTTTCTTCATGTTTTGTCTAATATGTCTAAGCATTTTAAGAATGTTTCAGTGTTGGGAAAGTAACATGCTATTATTCTGACTGAGATTCAAATATAAATTTGAACTAAAGAGCTATAATGGGATGAATTCCAAAAGGTTTAAGTAATCATCATATAATAAATGGATAAAAGATTTGAGTATTATAATTAACACAAAAGAGATTAAGATATGAAAAGTTGTACAGACAAAAAAATAAGAGATATAAATGTTTGAAAAATAATATTTATAATGTATAAAATTTTTATTAGGTCAATATAAAAAATAATTTTCATAATGAATAAACTTATTATTTTAGAATAATTTTGAATTTAGTTTTATAGTTTATTTTTTACAATTTAATGCACAAATATGAACTCATACATATTTCACCAAATAATTATTCTATAGAGAAGTCAAAATGATTTTTTATGCAATCTTATATATTTTAATCATTTATAAAATATTGAAATCAGTTTTCATTTATTTATAATTATTTTTTAAAAAGATATTTATAATTATATGATAAAATAATTTTATTAAAAAAATACATAAATAGTGTAGATAAACTTTAACAATAAAATAATAAAATATTACTGTTAAATTTTACAAAATGAAATATTTATATTCTAATAAATTTAAATTTATATAATAAAAATATTCTATTGTTCCCGAAAAAAATCCATATAAATCCGTACATTTGTAGATCTAGCACCATCTAGCATAATTGAAGAAGTGCACCTCAGCCAAAGAAAATCTGAATCAAACAGGCTTGGTTTTCCTGCCCCGATCTTCAATTTTGTTTACGTGGCACATGATGATCTGATGATCGGTCTTTTTCTTGGCCGGCCAGGTTAACATTACAATTCTAACTGTCGTTCCACCCAAGAATTTTCAGGTTCAATTTGGGCACAATCCATTTATCTTCACTTTTTCGTTCCCCAGTTCTTCTCTTCTCATTACTCCGAAGAGTGTAATGGAGAAGACAAGTTGTCGATCGAAGCAAACGAGTCTAATTCATGCCTCAATTGTAAAAGTATTATAGCGGGGATATGTACATTCCTATATCCAATTGAAAAAGTCGAAGATTCTCTATACCCATACCCATATTCAATCAATGCAGAAATTCTCCGTCAAAACGGGAATAAGTTCGGACAATACCACGGGAGCGAGTTTATTTCCCATATCTATGTTGTTACTAATGATCATACCTAAATTCAATCTACACTTTTTATAGGTTTTCAAGTTCTCATATTCCACTCTTCTTCAGATCTTCTTGAATATATGAATTCACTTGGTTCAACAAAAGGAGTGTTCGACACTTGAGTTTGAAGATGTTTTCGAAAGTCATTTTCAACATGCCTCTAACTTGGTATAAATGAAAAGTCACACAAAAGTGCTAGTATTATTTCTTTAAATATATTCATGTACTAAAAACAGAAAATGCAAAAAATCAGTGTGTCGAAGTGGGAGGGAACTTTAAATTTTAATCAGCGAGAAAGTATTTGACATGGGCCACTGACTTCAGTAAGTGGGAGGGAACTTAAATTTTAATCAGCGAGAAAGTGTTCGACCCGGGTCGCTTACTTCATTAAGTGGGAGGAAACTTAAAATACAAGTTTATAAAGAACCCTTGTTTTATTGATCATTTCGGGTGTCTCGTTAAAAACTCTCTGACTAAAACCCTCCTTAGAAAAAAATGTTGGGTGAGGAAAAAGAGTATACCCAGGGTTACAAATTGTTCAACTTTTTACAATACATCTTGGATTTCTTAGCTAAAATAAAACTTGAGGTGAGATATATTCCACGTGTTAGGTATCACATCTCTTGATAGGTGCTCCAACCTGTTGACGTCTCCACCTACATCTTCGAATACTCTATATGGACCATCCCAGTTAGTCGAATACCTCTCATCCTTTTCTCTCGCGCTACTAGCCATTCTCCGTACCAAGTCTCCTTTCACGAATACTCGAGGCTGAAGTTTGGAATTGTATTTTCTCGTGGCTCTCTGTTTTGCCGCCATGTTTTTGATATGCGCCTTTTCTCGTAGTTTTGTTAGCAAGTCAAGGCCGGTGCGTAGACTTTGTTGATTTGCTTTGTCGTCATACAATTGCCTTCTTAAGGAGGGTTCCTCGATCTCGACTAGGATCATAACTTTCGTTCCGTATACCAAACTGAAAGGAGATTCGTTGGTGGCCGATTCTGAAGTACATCTATATGTCCATAACACTTCAAACAATTCTTCTAGCCACTTTCCCTTTGCTCCATCTAATCTTTTACGCAGCTCGACCAATATTACCTTGTTGGCGGCCTTTGCTTGTCCATTTGTTTGTAGATGTCCCACTAAACTAGTAATATGCTTGATTCCTAGGCCAGTATAGAACTTGGCTAATTCTTTGTCTATGAATTGTCGTCCATTATCAGTTATGATTGTGTGCGACACCCTATACCGGCATATTATGTTCTTCTAGACGAATTGTTGAACTTGTTTTGCCGTGATGGTGGTCAGTGGTTGGGTTTCAATCCATTTTGTGAAGTAGTCAATCCCTACAATGAGGAACTTGACTTGCCCTTTCTTAGGAGTGAACGGTCTTAAGATATTCATCTCTCACTTTGCAAATGGCCATAGGAGAGTATGGAATGTAGTTCCTCCTGTTTTTGGTGAATAAGATTGCCATGCTTTTAGCATGGTATATATTTCTTGACAAAGGCGTGGCAATCTGCCTCCATGGTTGACCAAAAGTAACCAACCCTTAAGATGCTTGTTGTCATGGTCCACGATCCAGAATGATAGCCATATATCCCTTAATGAATTTCTTTTACCACGTATTGTGCTTGTTCCTTCGTGACGCACTTTAGCAAAGCTTGACCATACCCGTGCTTGTATAGGTCTTCCCCAATTAATGTGTAGTGCACTGCTTTTGACAACCATCCCTTGTTGACATTATTGGGGGGGTTGCCAGTTTTCAGGTATGTATGTATGACGACATCCAACCATCATTGTTGTTGTGTAGGTTTAGACATGTGTTTGTTGTCAAGGGTGTCGTTAGTGTTTGCTGTAGTAGGGATTTGTATCTTCCTTTTTGCCTGGTACTTGTAAACTTTGATAGGGCATTTGCTGGTGTGTTGTCGTCTCTTGGTATGTGCATTATTTTTACCTCATCGAAGCCGAAGTTTATGATGTTGCGGACTAGGTGATAGTATTGCAGGAGTGTTGCATCCTTATTTTGAAACTCGTTGTTGAGATGACCTACTGTTAATCTGTAGTCGATTTTCCATGTCAACACGCGCACTCTAACTTCTCGTGCTAGTGAAAGTCTAGCTAAAATGACTTCATATTCAGCTTGATTATTAAGAGTTTTGAAGGTGAAATGCAAGGACTTTTTGATAAGTATTTGGTTTGGGCCCTTTAGGACGATGTCGATGCTTGCTCCTTTTTTGTTAGAGGAACCATTAACATACAAGACCCATTGTTCCTCTTGTGGCATTTATTGGAGGTTGTTGATGAAGTCCAAAAGTATTAGGCGTTGATTGGCCCGTGTGGTTCGTAGCAGATGTTGAATTCAGACAACTCAATGGCTTAAGATGACATTCATCTTGATAAGTCAAGTTTCTAGAGGATTCTCTAGATGGGGTAGTCTATTTTTACAATGACTTGATGATTCTAAAAATTGGGTCAGAGCCTTCTTGTTGCATTGACTAAGGATAATGCCAACTTTTCTACCATATGATACTTGGTTTCCGGATCCTACAGCGATCTACTGACAAAATATACTGGATACTGAATAACAACTGATTCTTGGACTAAGGCAGGGTTGGCCGTACCTTCTGTGGTCGTATTGTATACTAGTAGTGGGAGGTTGACGTTTGGTTTGCCCAAGACTAGAGGAGACACCAAGATTCCTTTTAGATCTTGGAATATTTGTTCACATTCTTCACCCTAGGAGAACTTAGTGGACATTTTGAGGAGAAGAATGATGGATAGCATTTTGTCTGCTAATTTGGGTAAGAATCTAGATATGGTTGTAAGGCGACCTATCAATTGTTGTACCTCCTTTGCATTTGTTGGACTACACATTTCTATTATGGCCTTGCATTTTTCAAGGTTCGCTTCGATTCCATGTTGTGTTAGCATAAAGCCCAAGAACTTTCCGTCATCAATACCAAATACACACTTTTCAGGGTTGAGTTTGAGGTTGTGCTTTCGTAGTGCCGCAAACACTTCGGCTAAATCCTTGGAGTGCTGCAAGTGGCTAGGATATTTAACAACCATGTCGTCCACATATACCTCGATACAATTGCCCATTAGGTGGTTAAAAATTTCATCTATTAACCTCTGATAGATAGCGCCTGCGTTTTTTAGGCCAAAGGGCATCACTTTGTAGAAGTAATTAGCACCTTCGGTTATGAAGGCGGTTTTAATCATGTCAGATGGGGCCATGAGTATTTGGTTATACCCAGAGTAAGCGTCGAGGAAGCTTAGTACGTGGTTTCCGGTTGCTCCGTCTATTAGTTGATCAATGCTGAATAAAGGGTATGCGTATTTTGGGCAAACTTTATTTAGGTCAGTATAATCAACACACATTCGCCATTTGCTGCTGGATTTCTTTACTAGGACCACGTTGGCCAACTAAGTTGTTTAATGGGTCTCAACAATGAATCCGACCTTTAGGAGCTTTATTGCTTCTACTTTTGCTACCAGCCTTCTTTCCTCGCCTCTCTGAAAATCGATAATTTGTGGACGGCTACTTGGGGGTCAACGTCGGGCAAGTCTATCGCGAACCAAGCAAACAAATCTACGTTATCCTTTAGCGTTTCTTCAACCAAATCTTGGTTGCTGCAGTTCAAGCTTGCGCCAAGTTTGAGAGCTTTCCCTAGTGACAGCTCCAATGTCTTGGTTTCTTCCACTGGTTTGATTCGCGAATCGCAACCTATCCTTGGATCCCGATCTTCACCATTTAAGGTAAGGCTGGCTCTGGATTGTTGTTCAATACGGTTGCCGGTGAGGATCGGCTCTTCCGACCGTAAACTTGCAATATAACATTCGTGTGCTAGCCATTGATCGTCACAGATGGTAATGATGTCATTGGATGCAGACGAGAATTTCATAGCTAGGTGCGGTGTAGAAACTATTGCACCTAAGGTGTTGAGGGAAAGCCTCCCCAAAAGGACGTTGTAGGATGTGTACGCTTCAACTACTAGGAATTAGCCTAGGATGGTTTTGGTCTGGTTCCCTTTGCGGAATACTGCATGTAAATCGATGTATCCACACGTGCATACTCTTTCACTTGAGAATCCGTAAATAGGCTCATCATAAGGTATCAAAGCCTCGACGGTGAGTTGTAGTTTTTGGTAGGTTGCCTAGTATACAATGTCCACTAAGCTTCCCTGATTTATCAACACTTTCTTAACTGCAAAGTTCTCAAGCTCTATGGTGATGACCATCGAGTCATCCTGCTCTTGATCTACGCCTTGGTAGTCTGCGTCGGTGAAAGTTATTGGCGGCATTCTCTGTCGTCTGTGTGAGCGAGTGACAACATTGACAAACTGAATACATCTGAGGTGCTTTTTCCAAGAAGATGAAGAGTATCCTCCTCCTGCGAAACCACTAGATATGGTGTTTATGGTGCCGCGTAATTGGGGGGTTTGCGTGGTTGATGTCGGTGTGGCTTGGGGGGTTATTCCTTCGCTTACTTTCTTGGTGGTGATGGTTGTTTTGGCGGCCATGGGTTGAATCGCAATTCCCTACTAGTCCAGAGTTATATTCCCATTCTCTTTTGATGAACCGCCTAAGGTGGCCGACAAGTATCAATTCTTTGATCTTATCTTGCAGCGCCTTACACTTATTTGTAGTGTGACCGTTATTACGATGATACTTGTAGTATTTATTCATATCGATGTTGGGTGGGTTGATGGTCTTGCGAAGGGGAATGAGGTCCGTTTGTAGGGCTTCGTCAAGGATACGCGACCGTTGAGCACTTAGGGGGGCATACCTTGAATACCAAGGTGGTAAAGGTTCTCTAGGCCTAGAGTTTTCACGAATGATTTTTCGCTCTTTCGATCAACGAGATGGAAGTCAGTGTAGAAACCTGATCCGTAAGGTTTTCATTTCTTCCATCCATATATAATCTGTCGCACGTAGCTTGAGTTCATGCATAGTAGTCGATGGTCAGAGGTAGAGATTATCTGTAAATGGTCTAGGCTTTAGTGCAAGGGTCATACACTGAAGGATCATTTCCTTACCGAAGCGGTCGATGAAGGCTCTTAGAGTCTCGTATCTTTCTTGCCCAACGTTGAGGAGGGATAGGGGGTGGCCTGGTGAGCACAACTTCCGACAAATTGGGTTGTGAAAAGGTGGGATAAGGTATCGAAGTAGTCTATGGAGTACGGGGATAGAGACGTGAACCATTCCAGGGTTGGTCACTTGAGGGTGGTGGGGAAAGCCTTACACATGACAAAATCTTCACTCGTGTACAAGCCGACGTGGGTGACATATATCTTGACGTGCTCGTTGGGGTTCGTGTCTCCCCCATAGCATTCTAGTGTGAAGGCCTCCCATTGGCTGGGGAGTGGAGTTTCCGTGATTCCATCAATGAAAGGATGGTGACGTTTGTGCAAATGTGTTGGTATAGGGTGTCGAATAATGGTTGGGAAAGTTATGGAGTGATGATGGGGAGAGATATGGTTGGTAGGGAGAGTGGGTGTATGGTGGGTGGGAATGGTAGTTGTGTGGTGGGTCGTGGTGAAGGTGTGGGGAGTAGGGTTATACTCACTTTCTTCTTCAGTTGGTTGACACACAGGAGTTTTGGAGTCCATTTGAACCTCTATCTTCCTTCTAAGCCTTGAGTTCTCATATCTTAGAGCCTTCATCTCATCAACACTGCACTTCATAAAATCAGTGAACTCCTGCTGCATTTTGGCATGTCCTTGCAGGATGGCGGCCAAGTCCATCTACTTTGTTACAACCTCCTTAGGCCTTGCTTTAGGCTCATTTGAGATGCCAACTCTATTGCGTGTTGAAACCATCTTCACAAGTTCTCGGATTACTTTGGTAAGATACTAACTTGTGTCCCACGGTGGGCGCCAATTGTTCATGCCGAAATAATAATAAGATATTAGTGAACATAAATTATTTCTTACCCAATCCTTGATTTCCTGAGATGGATACTTCTAGATCCTGTTGGATATGCCTTCATGTCTTGTTGTTAGATTGAACATTTTGGAGGTTACCTGCAAAAAGGACTCCGACGATCAAGTCAATGAGATCTCTCAAAAGTCAAATCATAGTTTTAGGAATTAAAGAATTGCGTACCTTTAATTGTTAGGGTCCACCTGTATTTATAGAATATTAATCACAAATTACCTGGTTAATGGGCTGGGCCTTTATTGGACCTGCTAGGTTTCTTTTAGGCTTATGTCGACCTACTTAGGGCCAAGTATCAGGCTTAGGGATTGATTTTGTGTATTTGGCTATTATTTCATAAGTTCAAAGTAGGTGGTCTATGCTGATATGTAAGTTTAGCCGCTACGTATGCATTAGTTTTGTATGTGGTTGATTGGCGATGTAATCAAGCAAGACTATAAGTTGACGACTAGGGTCGGGTATTCATAGTTTCCGACTCTATCTGCATAGTATAGTACATTATCAATAATGATTTCCTCGCCACATACTATTGTCTTTTGAATTCAGTGAGTTATTTGCTCCCTTCCTCACATGACATCATATACTTATCATTATTGAAATGCATTTGTGTGTTAATTTTTTTATGATAATAACAAACAATAAAATCATTTTTATTGTTATTATGATAATTATAAAATTAAATATAAATAATTATTATAATTTTATTGTAAGAGTTTTTATTTATTTCGTAGATAAATTTATAATTAAAAAATAGTGAAATTTAAAAAATAATTAAATAAAGAAAATTTGAAAACTCATAAAAACAATCACTTAATCAATAAAATTAGTAAAATAAATATTTTAATTTAAAAAATTATTTAAAAAGTAAAATTACAAAACAATTATGCACACCAAAAATTTCTTTTATATATATATATATATATATATATATATATATATATATATATATATATATATATATATATATATATTCTGATGTAGAATAGAATTGTAACAATCTTTTAGATAGAGTGAATAAAT
>Ga0214542_1007239_pt1 | contig 19451 bp, 7 predicted proteins | sample CNSS1metaG_FD_160096 | JGI IMG/M metagenome (GOLD analysis project Ga0214542, IMG submission 160096) | Root nodule microbial communities from cowpea collected in UCLA plant growth center, Los Angeles, California, USA - CNSS1 | ecosystem: Host-associated > Plants > Roots > Nodule | place: USA...
TGTTCTTAGGGAGAAAAAAATATGCCTTCACGCTCAGTTGGATAACCCTCGTGCTGATAACGTGTTATAAAATAAAGGTAATAAGAGAGACAAAGGAGAGGAAGAATAGAGAATGAGAGAGTAGGGAACAACTTCTGTTTGTATGTGTGTCTTATTACTGATAGGACGAGTCCTATTTATAGATACAATATGGTAACCCAGAAAGGATATAAAATCAAATAGTAAATACAAAATATTACATCATAAAGAGTAATGAATAATATGATTATCAATCATATGAGTAATTGTATAAATCAATGGACGACCATTAATTCATAACAGTTTAATGTTTTTAATAGTTTTTTAACAACATTTGAAATTCGCAAATCTAATTACCGAATCATGTGATATCATTAAGATTTTTATTTGTGTAAAATTGTAAATATTTGAAATATTTATGGGGTTTGATTATAATTAAGATTTACCTATATTTAAATATCGGGGTAGTACCAGTACAGAGATAAGTTTTAAGGGTTAAATTTTATAAAATTAAAATCTATTAAGATTCAAATGGGTTTTAAAATTTGTATCTATTAAAAAAGACTAAGGATGATTAAAAAAATTGCGTTTATTTATTCATTTGCATGGTATTGTCGTAATATAGAAGTTGGGGGTTTGAATAGGAAGGGAACGAAACTATTTTCCTCTATTAAATAATCTTCAAATTAGTAATTTTTAAATCACTATAAAGTTAATTTCTAAAAATTTATTTTCTAAACAAAATTTTAAAATAATATTGACGGAGTTATGTATTATTTATATTTATATATAAAAAATTCCTTTTATTTGGTGTATATATATATATATATATATATATATATATATAATTTTACTTTTTAAATAATCATTAATCTAAATTTTATATTTTTATAAATTAAAATAATTATTTTACTATTTCATCTTTTTAATTATTATATTTTTAAATATAAATAATTATTTATAATAAATATTATTTAATAATAAATATTATACAATTTATTTATATTTATAATTATTTTATAGTTTAATAAAAAAATTGACACACATGTACCTTCTACTAGTCTTAATTAAAATATTGTACCTTCTATACTTAGAATTAAAAATGTTTTACATCTATCCAAAACATAAACACAATAATCACGTTTTATTTCCTTAAAAAAAGCACTTTTGTTTTCTTTTTTCAGTTTTTACCGGGTCAAATTCTATATGCTACGCAAGCACAAAACACGAGCACACCCAATTCATGATCTTTTCTCATAATATATTTGACAGTTTAATTGAATGTTTAAAATAAATTAACATCAATTAGTTAAAAATATATTGTTAATATCTAATCAAAACCTTTCCTAATAATATTTTCACACAAGGGATTTAACTTTTTAAAATATATTTTTAAATTTTATAAATTAAAAGAGTTTTATTTTGGTTCCTAAAAAAATTACTTCTAATTATTCATGTTGAACGAAATAGAATATGATTACCTTAATTACATCAATTAAAAATCTGTAAAATAATTTTATGCATTTTTTAAATGTAAATATTAATGTCTAAAAGTAACTATTTTAAATTTTAACGATGAGAATTTTAAGGAAAACTGTGAACTAAATTAAAATTCACTTATTTCATAAAAAATAAAATAAAAAACAACATAAAATCTATTCTTTTAGATACTAAAGTTTTATATAAACCAAATTTAATATTTTATAATAAACCATATACATTTTGAGATGTAAGCAAGCATAGATATTAACTATCATTTTCTTATAAATGATTCAGATTACTTATCTGATATTTTAAAGCAAGTTCTTGAACTGAAAATAACAAAATTTTGTAAGAGAATTATTAACGTATTATATTATATTATTTAATGCACTATCATTCGAGGAAGCACAGATGAAAAGTTTACTCTTAGAATAATTTTTCTTTGAAATATTCTCTAGATAGTGTTACATTTTTTCTTTTTTCTTTTGATTTACTTGTTATTTTTAAAATTTAAGATAATATTAATTATTTTTTAATATATAATTTTATCTTTCGCTTATTTTTAATCCCTTTATATATATATATATATATATATATATGTTTATTAAATATTTTATTAAAACTAAAAAATATTTATTTTTAATTATTAAAGAGAACTTAAAGAAACTTAAAGGAGATTCTTCCCAACTGGTAATTTGATCTTTTTGTTAATTACAGATCAGCATCAGCAGATTCAAATTTTGGATGATTACCATAAGATTGTTTTACTACATTTAGAATTGTTCTGCATGACATCATCATTTTAATACAAAAATACGACCGTTTATCCATAGAAGATTCAATAGAAAGTGATTACAAAAAATTTAGATTTAAAGTTTGAGTATATGAAATTTTTTAAATTCTTTCTTTAGGTTAGATTGAAATTTTTCTAATTTTAAAAAATATTATTACTTTTATGAAATTTAAAAATTTTAGTTTTTTTAAAATTCTTTATTTAAGAGAGATATGTGAAATTATATTGGTATCTAATAAATTGATCAGTATAATGACTAAATATTTTTTTTTCTAAAATTGATTTCTAATCGAAGATTTTTTTATAATAATATACTTTCACATATCATTTAAAAATTTTTATAAAAATATTTTTCTTTCACAAAATTTCTTATGGAAACACATTATAAAACTCAGATAAAATATCATGAAACAAATATAAATATTAAAAATAATAAAATAAGCCGATAATCTCATAACAAAGTTATTTAAATCAAAAAACAAATGAAGACCATTGTCTCATCTCTAACACCTCCTCACTATCGTGTCATTAGAAGTGGTATATATCTCACACGAGTTTTTAGCTATTAATGTGTTGAAAGTTCTACCTTGATAGTGATAATATCTGTTTAGAGTATGTAAATAAGTGTACATCTCACCTTACAAGGCCATTTTATGGGGTTAACTTAGGCTTAAAGTCCATTTCTTAACATGATATATATCAAAGTTATGAGTTATTTAGAGACTATTTCAATGAGATTTGTCATTTATTCGGCTTATTTTCTCACATGCTATCGAGAAATTTATTGTTTGTTGGGTATTGTTCTATTTGTTATCGGACCGCTATCAAACGATCCATTAATGTATAGTCTTCTACACAAGATGTAGATATCTCATATAGAGAGTGTTTTGGAAGTCTCACATTGACTAATGATAAGGTTAATTTAGAGTATATAAATGGATGTAATCCTCATTTTATAAGTCTTTTATAGGATTAAGTTAATCTTAAAGTTCAACTCCTAACAAAATGACTAAAACATATACACATTTATCCCACAATATCCGATATATGAAGTCAATAATCCTTTCTTCACTTCCCTAATTAGCTTCATATGTACTTTACAAAATATAATCATTCCAATATCACGATGCATGATGTAAATGACCTTATTTTCCATTTTAATTATTTTCCATTTTAAATAGAGGATCCTACCTCCAATAATGGTCCTCTTTCTTATCATCACATCACACATAATAACAATATTTAACCATAATTTGAAATTGGTTTTAATTATGACTTATTTTTATATCTTATTATTGATTTAATTAAGTTATAAATCTTTTATAAGTTTAATTGTTCTTGAGTATTTATTAAATATTTTTTATCTATAAGCTATTTGAATTTTTTTTATATCTTTAATTGAATATTTGTCATTTTTAATTGGATAACATATTTGTTTGTCATATTGTTTCATATGTTAAAAAGTCTGTGAAGATAGATAATTAATATAAAATGAAATTGTGATTAATATAGTAATGACAAATATTTTTTATTATTTTAATTGAAAAATATTAGAGAGTAAGATTGTCACCAAACTTCACAACTAGAAAAAATATTTTAGTCATTGACAAAATTGATCACTAAGTAGATAAAATTGGTCGCAAACACCTATAGCTACAAAAAAGAATGGTGATGAAATGAAGTAAATATGATTTTTGCCAATTCAAAATACATATAATCATTTCCTTCTCATTCAAACAATAAAATCCACATCCAAACAAAATAACCCTAGACTATAAACACAAAAAGAGAAAGTAACAAATAAAAAAACGAAATACAAAATCAAATCAAAATTCAACCAAAATATAAGTTATATGCAAAGACCGAGGACAATAATCAAGTAGAGTGATATACTTACCTAATTTCGACCATGATGAGAAGTGTGTGTTAGTGTTTTTTAATTTTTATAGAGAGGGAACTTTTAGCTTTTTGCATTCAAAATAATTTAGTCACCGAAACTCATTTAGTCCCTAATTTGTCACTGAAATCCTCTCGATTGCTATTTAGTCATCGAAACAAATTTAGTCGCTACAAAGTCACTTTATTTCATGGCTAATTCAGTATCTAAATCGAACAATTTATTCTATTTTACACAACCACCGATTTAACGACATAATATTTGTCACTGGTGTTTTTCATCGTTATATGAACTAATTTCACTGACAAATCATTCAATTGTGTTTTCGTGACTAATTAAGACAGATCGAAATTAGTCACTATTTCACTCCCAATTCATAACCACATTATTTTAGTGGTTAAATACTTTTTTTCTATTAATGTTGTGGATAAATTTCATGTTAACATCTACAATGATCAAGAGAATTTTGTCATCACTACCATTAATGTTGGTGAAATTTGTGATAAAAAACAATAAAAATCATATGTCTATACATTAATCTTATTTTATGTCAATCCTGAAAGTTGATATTTCTTTTAATATATGAAAACTATAATAAAGAAAACGAAAAATTAAGATAATAATCACGTTATCAAAATAACTGATAAATTTAAAAGTAAATATTCAATTGAAAATATAAAAACTGTGAATTCTTAATATATCAAAAAGAAATTAGAAAAGACTCGATTGATAATTATTAAATTATTAAATTTAAAAGCGACGTGAAGCTTAATTAAACGTTAAGTATATTTTAAATTATTTAACATTTAAAATGTTAATACTTTTATAATTCTTTAAAATTTAAATATATTTTAAAAAATAGATAATATAAATGAATTTATATTATATTTTTTTATTATTTTAAAAAAATAATAGTTAATGCAAGCCAAAGACTGATACGAATAAGAAAGTGTGTAGACTTTTTATTTCTAAAAAAGGAAAGTAACTACTTCTGAATTATAAAACGATAGTAAGATAAAAATTTTAAAAGATAGCAATTGATAATTCAAATGCTATATAACTCAATAAAATTCTAATATAATTAAAAAAAGAACAATATTAAGCATTCACACCAAAAATAATATCCTTAAATTTGATGAAAATATTAATTAATTAATAGTCTTATGAAACACACCAAAAGTAGTACCCACGTGTAGAGTAGGGAGAATGCTTGGTTCACACGCTAAGCCGGTTACCAGTCAAATATCCGCGTCAAGCAGTAGTGGGGCCCTATGGCGGTCCTCTTTTGTGGTAAATGCCATCAACATCTTCCTGCCATTCTTCGTACGCTTCGTTACTGACAGGTGCCAGTCCACCCAAGCTGCAAATTCCAAACCCTCTCACTCTCTTCATACATACTTCTCCAAATTCCCCAACCCTATCAAACTTTCTTTTCACACAACAACGACCCTAATTATATTCTACTCATTTTTATTTTTTTTTAATTTTCTAACCCTTCAAATAAAACCAACAATGTAACCTTTTTACAGAATATCCCATGTATTAAAAAATCGGTACTATTAACACTGTATAGAACTTTTAACCTTATTTAAATATGGGTGCTATTTATTTTTTAATATTTTATGTAAAATTTAAAAATTTATGTAAAAAATGATTTTTTAATAAAATTAACTAAGCCTGATATTTTCCACCGGTTTTTCTCATAGATTTTGACCAGTTTTAGATATTGTCATCGACTATGAAATGTTTTGATTTGTGATAGTTACTTGTAGATGAATCAAATAATAAGTTAGTCCAGTTCGATTTATGAATTATGCTGGAAACATTGAAGAATAAAATTATTTAACGATTTTTGAAATAGTACTTCTATTTAAAGAAACACTGAATGCCTCTAATTAGTATTATTGATTATTTAAGAAAGAGTAAATAAAAATTGAACAGTAGTTATGATGACACTGGTTAAGAAATCTCAAATTTGAATCTATGGAGAGAGTACTCTGCTAATCCCCAAACTATCCCTTTCTCTCTCTCTCTCTCCCTCTCTCTTCCTTTCTGTCTCTTTTTATATATTTTGTAATAATAAGTGGTAGAATTTAGAGGCACACTTCCTTTTGAGTTCGCAGCACAAAAGCAAGATCTCCAAAAAAAAAAATTAAAAAAAGGAAGAATATGTGCCACGCTGATATATAGCTGAAGCAATCCACGAAAATCAATGGCGGAGGAGAAAAGAGAGGAAGAAGCGCACCCCAACAACGAACCATCCACCACCATGGCATTCTCCGACGAGATTCCCAACAACTTCACTTTCCCTTCCCAACCACTCACCATCTTCGACGCCATGCCGCCGCCGCCCTTCTCTTCTTCCTGCGACCACAAGGCCTCGCCCTTCGGCTTCCTCGACCTGCTCGGCGTCCACGACTACCACGCTCCGCTGTTCGATTGGCTCCCCTCCGCTGCGCCGTCGCGGGCCAGCTCCAACGTGCCGGACTCCTCCGAGGTGCTCAACACTCCCGCGTCGCCCAACTTGTCGTCGATTTCGTCGTCTTCGAATGAGGCCACCGCCACCGCCACGACCACCACCACGGCGGGGCAGAGTGGTAAAGGTGGGTTTGAACACGAGGAAGCTGAGGCAGAGGAGGAAGAAGAAGGTGGTAATGGAGGCAGAGAGGACCAGGATCAAGACAAGACTAAGAAACAGTAAGTATTGGGTAAGGAAAATGACAAGTGCACAGTTGAATTCTGTTTTTTTAATAATATTTCGCTGCAATGTGTAAAAATTAAATTTTTATCCAAGAACAGCTTAAGAAAGTAACACTTAAAGAACTGGGTGTAGGTTTTGTTGAAATGTTTTGAGTGAATGAAAGAAAAAAAAAAAAAAAAAAAAAAAAAAACCAGACAGAAGGATAGTAACAGTGAAAAATCTAATGGATTATTTAATGTTAACACAAGGTGAAAAATAGACGAAAATAGCCAAAGACGCGTGGGTATACAGTGGATTAAATTATAGTAGTTATTATTCATTTTGTATTTGTTTTTCCCTTTTTTTCATTATTGAGAATTTACATTTATGTGTTGTTTAATGCCTTAATGGCAAAGTAAGAAGGAAAGGGGAGATAAAGTCCGATTGGGGAAAGTGACGAGACAGTTTGTGATGAAGGAACTTAAAATGGGGTTCTGGTTTTATCGTTGTTAGTGTCTTCGTTTGACTCTGTTTTTTCATTTTATGTATATTTTTTCCGATTTGTTATCGTTGTTGACTCTGTCTGCAAAATCCAACAGGTTGAAACCGAAGAAGAAGAACCAAAAGAAGCAAAGAGAACCGCGATTTGCGTTCATGACAAAGAGCGAGGTTGATCACCTAGACGATGGTTATAAGTGGCGCAAGTACGGCCAAAAAGCTGTGAAAAACAGCCCTTATCCCAGGTAGCATATTACTGTCATTTCATTTTTTTTTCATTTTTCAATATTCACTCATCATATATTCTCTCTCTCTCTCTCTCTATATATTACATATTATATAATATTCATCCATCGCTCTCTTTCGCTTGTCCCTAGCGAACGGTCTAGTTGACAAAATAGCACTAGAGTTTCCCACTAATTTTCGTCGTTCATCTAAATTAATTTTTTCTTGCGGGACACGCAACCGTCGTGCCACGTCACCTTTTAGGAGCTACTACCGTTGCACCACCACCGGTTGCGGCGTGAAGAAGCGGGTGGAGCGTTCCTCCGACGACCCTTCCATCGTGGTCACCACTTACGAGGGGCAGCACACGCACCCTTGCCCTGCTTCGTCTCGGGCCAGCTTCGGGTTCGTGAACGAGCCTGGTGGGTTGGGACATGCCGGCTCCTCACACTTCGTGCTGCCACATCAGCACCATCACCAACCCCAAGCTTCGGCTTTGATATACAACTCCAACCCTCCTTTTGTAAACTCCGCTAGTAACTTCATGAACACGACGTCGTTTGGTGGGTTTGGTCACGACCCAGCGAACCGTCAAGGTTTCGGACACGAGGCTATGTTGAGGGACAATGGGTTGCTTCAGGACATTATTGTGCCGTCGCAGGTGAGGAAGGAGGAGAAGGAATGAGTTAAATTATAGGTTAGTTACGAATTTTGATGATGTTTATACTTTTTATTGGGCTGGGGAAATTGATAATACTAGATAGTCATTACTTTTAATTGGTTTTATTATATGGTCTGTAATCACTGCACCTTACGTTGTTTGTGATGCTCTCTAACTCGTTTTGGTGCTGCTGAGTATGAGGGAGTTTCTGTGCAGAAAACTACCTCACCTAGATTTGAGTTCATATCAAACCTTTTGGAGTTTACATTTTAAATCAGTATATTTCCCTTGTAGTTATGGAGGACCTCAGGTTCTGATTTTGTTAATTTTTTTTTTCTTCTTAACTTCATATATGCCTATTCTTTGTAACCAGACATTTGATGTTTCAGACTTTTGTTGTCTCTGAATTGTTTAGTTTGTTTGTAGATAAAACAATGGTTCTAAGGTGATTCACCATTAGGGTTTTGTTATGGAGTTGATTTGTGAATTTACTTGTGATATGAATCTGAGTTAGGGAGGTGGGGGATGAATGGTTGGAATTTGGTCCTTGAGTTATTGATTGGGTTAAGGGTATGAGAAAAAAAGGGTAAGAAAGAAGGTTGATAAAAACTTTGTATATAGTACGATGAAAGAGTGTTATAATTGGCCCATAACTTCAAAACAATGAATGCACGAGCTGTGGAAAAAGTTGTGACATTATTTTTTGAGCATAGTACCGTTTAGCTTTTGTGTACTATGGCTTTTACTATCATCATTCTTCACCCTACAAGCTTACATAAAAAGATGGAGCCATTCAATGATGATGTGTGTTTCCTGGGACGAAAATAGCTAGCGCATAAATAATTTCATATTGATAGCTAAAGATGGATAATGCAATATGTTGGTGTCAGTGCCAAAGATACACATGATTCTCATGCTCTACCACTGAATTTTCACTTCTACAACCTCAATTTCACTATTTCCCATGACACAGAGGTAGAATTTAAGACCAAGTCATATATAGGATTTCATTTTTATTAGGTTTAATTAGTAAAATGGTACCTATTTTTATTTAGATGTATATGTTTGGTATTTATTTTTAAAAATGTGTCAATCTAGTTCTAATTTTTGAAAAACTATTTTAATTAGGTCTCTTTTAGACAAAATTATTAAAACCGTTAACTTAGTTCATAACTTTTACCACTAATTTTATTTAATATAAATATCAATACTTAATTTTGTAAGTCATTTTAAATATTAATACCGTTAACCGTATTAATAATTTTTTGTTGAAAAAGATCTAATTGAGGCATGTTTTCAAAAGTTGAGACTCAATTGACACTTTTTTTTAAAGTAGGTACCAAATTGACACATCTGAACGATTGTGGGTACCATTCGACTAATTAAACATTAGTTTATATATACCTGGAAATTAATGTGTGAAAGTTGACACAAATAATCTGATTTTTCTTTTCTTTTTGCTTGATCTAAAGCTGAAATTAAAAAAAAATAATAATAAATATTAAGAAGTCAGTTGAACAGTGCTATGAAAGAAGGAAACTTAATGAATAATCGGTTAGGTGGACTACTTAGCCTGATTTGGGTTGACTGGAATTCCACTCTATTAGCCTAAATGTGTTGGACCAACCTATTCATGCCCCTACTTTAGAATAGTTAGTTAGTTTATTGTTCTACTCGTACTGGTAAAAAAAAATGAAAGATACTATGAAAAATAATAAACCTTCACTGTGTTTTTTGTTTTATAAAACTATATAGATTTTTATAGTAACATGTATTTCATTGCATCTTAGGAGCTTTTCGTATTAATACATGTAAACCTTATGTTACAACAATGATAAAAGGACTATATTTATAATAACAAAAATTTAAATCTTTACTTGACATATAAGCAGTTAATTAGTATTAAATAAGTTAGAAAGAGAAAAAAAAAAGAGAGGAATTTCCCGGATAAAAATTAACCCATGCAAAAAATAAAAACATATTTAAATGAAAAATAAGTATCTTTTGTAATAAAAGTTTAGTACATTGTTGTAAGAAGAGTAATTAATTGTTAGGGCCGTGAATAATTGATTCTGGTTCAGTAACGGGCTTATTATATACTTTTTGTCAGAGATTCTGTTGCACAGAATCAGTTGTCCAGAAATGGTTATATTTTGGTAAACTCTTTTGCTTGGGTTGAAGAGCCACCGTTGGATGATTTATTCATCGTAATAAACATATACTTATCTCACTTAAAATTAAAATCACCTTGATTTAATTTGATGATTACTAATATTTAATTATTTTAATAATTTTACGATTGATTTGACGTTGAAGCTACACCAGACGCGGTTCACATTTTAAAACATCAATCACAAAAGTATAACAGGGTTTTACTTTCGCCATATTTTGAAATTTGGAAGTTCAATTTTATAAATTTTCAAAATTCAAAATGTTGAAACATTAATTGAATTTTATTTATTTTTTAAAAAGTCAATAAATTAAGAAAATGGGCATGGTGAATAGTGGGATAATAATTTAGCGCAGTACTGCACCATCCAGGCACGTACACAGGGAAGGGAAAGAATCAATAATTCAAGAAACAATGAACGGAAATAAAAATTTAGGTTTTATAATTACAAAATTGCAAACTTGTTAGGAGCTTTAGGAGTATGGGAAAAAGTTACGTTGTGGAGACAAGGGAAGGACGAAGATATGGGTTTGAATTTTTTGCGAGATAAAGATAAGGTTTTGCGTAAAGTTTATAAATTTATGAAAAATTTCTCTCTCTTTCCCTTTCTATTTATGGCCCATTGTTAGTAGAAAGGTATAGATTGAAAAGACAGTTGATATATGGCAATAACTTAATTAAAGCATTACACGTACAGTAGCCACTAAAAAGGAGGGTTTGGTTTGGTTTGGTGGAATGCAAAATCTTGAATTATGCAGTTCCATGATTGCTTCCCAAGAGCCATGCAAGTTCAGTTTCTGGTACAATCAACACAACAGAAGCAGATGAAGAAGAAGAAATGTGATAGAGAAGGTAGAGAAAAAGAAAAAAGGTCATGAATATTTTTCACTATTGTGAATATTCTCATCTTCAAATCACGTACATTTTTATTTATTTCTGACTGATGTATCAATAAAAAGATCATTTGGATTTTGGGGTGTGACTATTTTCATATTCTGAAACTTTCCAGCCATTATAATGTATATAATAATCCAGAAAAGTCGCATCTTCGTGTAATCTGAGTTGAATTGATGCCAACTATATGGTTTGATGCTTAAAAAAAATCAAATCCAGAAAGGATAGATAGCATGTCTTGTCATTTGTTGACAACGGAAATACTTTTATATGGATTTGAGTCGGATTTGATCGAGAAAAATTAAATTTGTTTAAAAGTGGATTGAATTTAATTTGATTCACTTTATCTACAGGTTAAAAGGATTTGAGTTGAGTTGAAGGTGGGTTGACCCATTTAACCCATTAATATTTTTTTACAATTTTTATTTGTTTTTTAATAATTATTTACTATTTATAAATATAGGTTCACAATTTCATATTTTTAAATGCTAGAATGTTGTTCAGTAATATTTAAATAGTTTGAGTACTTAATTAATTTGATTGTATACGTTGATACTTTAATCTTTAACTATAATCTATATAGTAAATTACCCAAGCAACCGTCTTATAAACAAATTTTCTAAATTAGCATGACAAAAATGTGTAGTTTTTTTATTTATATTTTGTTGAATAACATGATAGAAAATGTGTAATATTACCTATGTTTTCTTTGAGTATATGGACAATTTCTTGGAAACAATTCATCATATATTGGTGGTGAGCATGACGAAGACATTAGTTCTTGATTTTATTGTGATTGTCATCTCATGGACTGTTTATAAAAATATTTAAATATTTGAATACTTAAAAATAAATAAATAATTTTTTTTTGTGGCTTAGTGAGCCAACTACTTAATCCACCAACCCGTGGTGGGTCGAGTCAAGTTGCAAAATTTCTGATTTACCATAAAGTGAACTCGGATTGGGTTCACTCATTTTCAACCGACCGAGCTCATGGTGAGTCAACCCGTGTGAGTCGGATTGGCTCACTTTGATGAATCCAAATTCCAGAAAGAAGAGTTACCATGTATAAATAAAAAAATTTAAGCAATCTTTTTAAAATATATTATTAAAAAGGAAAATTTTTATTCTTTTTTTTATAAGCTAAACATTTTATTATTGTGTGAAAACATTTGTATATGATGTAAAATCTTTAAGCATCAAAGAATTTTTAATATATATTTATTAAAAAATTTACAAAAATCTTGCATGAGGAAAAGTATATATATTTATGCAATATTATAGAAATAACATTGGATGTAATTATCTAGTAGATATTACACTTTTCTTTTACGTTTAAGCTAGGGAATGTTGGTTCCTTAATATGTTAGAATTGCGAGAAATCCAAACGTAATATGTTTAAGTATAATAATTAAATATATCAATGCAGGCAACCTATTTCGTGATTAAAAAATTTGTGAGAGGAAGTTGGATAAGTTTAAAAATAGTGGACATTTTGATAGGTAAAATTCCTTGAACAATTTATTTATTGTTTGCTTGCTATGAAAGTTTAAGAAGGCGTGGGACAAAAGCATGTGTTAGAAATGGGCCAAAATGTTATAACCCAACATGTGAGCATTTTATGGAGTTAGTTTGAAAGTAGAAAACTCTTTCTTCTTCATACTACATGACCAGAGAGGAGGCACGAAAAATGTAACACTTAAATAGCACTCCTACATTGTGTCTTGTTAATAAAAAAAATAGTTATTATTTTTGTTTCATGGGTGGGTTTTTAACCCTTCTCTTTCCCCTCCCCTTTTAACACTTAAAAAATTGAATATCTTTTACCGAAGACAAAATTTTAACTTAATGTAAAATAAAGAATACATTGAGGTCAGAAAATAGTTTCCTCTTAAGGATTTAACTTTTAATTTATAGATAAAGTAATTACAGAAATACTCACTAAAATATCTCTCCTATATAAAAAATATCAACTAGTAATTGATAAACTTAGAGTCAATTTTTGTATCCATAGAGTTTAGATAAGTTTTTGGATGTCTTATCCATATTTAGGAATCAGGTCAGACGATTAGGATGGTACAATTATATTTAAAATTAAATTGTAACATATATAATTGGATAATATTAAATTGATTTGTGTTTGAACATTGTATTGAATAATATAGATAAAAAGGAATAATTCAAATGATTTTGTTTGTATATAAGTTTTAGAAACAAAGCAAGTATCATGGATAATTAAAAAAATAGTTTTAACGGAGATTTATTTTTACATTATCTAACATTAAAACCTCTACTAAATTATTTATTCAGAATTTTAAATTATTATTGCATATCATTTAGATGAGTCATACATTCTCCAACTTATATCTACACCACCTTACAATCTCTTGAAAAGAAGTTTAACTAATCAAAGTTGAATCACATTTTAACTAAAGTATATTAAATCTCATTTGAATGGTTGACTTTTTTATTTTCGTTTTTATAAAAGTTGTACTTTATGATATTTTTTAGCTTTTTCACTATTTTTAATAGAAATATATTTTTTATTTTTATTTTCTTATTAATTCAATTAAAAGATTTTTAATTATTTTTTATGCTTTTTATATTTATATATATATATATATATATATATTTGAGACTTTTTTATTAATTTAATTAATAATTTTTTATTTTTTTAATTTTAAAAATTCGTTATGTTTTTTCAATTTATATATAAACATATACTTTTTTATTTTTTTAGATAATTTGATTATTAAAAATATTGTTAAATATGTGTTTAATCCTTTAATTTTCAGTTAAAATTGAAATAAGTCACTCTTCGAAACTTTGACATAATTTAGTCACCCAACTTTACAACAGTGTGAATTTACTCATTTTAAACAAAAATATTAAATTTATTTAACTTTTCAAATGAGTTTCATGATAGTTTTTCAACTAAAATTAAAGAAAGAATGTGTCAAACGGTGTAAAGAATCCAAATATTATATGAAACGTGTTTAAAACGTCAACTAATTTTAATAAAATCTGGTTGAAAGAACTAAGAACTAAATTCATGTAGTTCTAAAGTTTGAGGACTAAATTGAGTCAAAGTTTTAAGAAGACACAAATTCCAATTTTTGACCGAAAGTTAAGGGACCAAAAACATATAACCCTTAAAAATATATGTGAATTTTACTTATTAAAGTTTTTGAAATATTCATATATATATATATATATATATATATATATATATATATATATATATATATATATATATATATATGAATATTTCAAAAACGTGTGATAATACTTTTATTTTAAGTTTTAATTAATTAAGATTTTAAAAATTAAAATAAAAAATATATGTTTGTTTCATATTAAAAAATAAATTTCAAAAGTTAAAATAAATTATCAAAAAGGAAATTTATAGATGTAAAGGAAGAATTCATTTGAACAAATTAAAAAGTGAACTAGTGCATTCAAACTATAATTTGTGTAAATAAAATAAATAAATGTAAAAACTTGTTTTTGAAGATAAAGTTGTATTATCTTCAAAAATATAATTTATGTATTGATGTTCCCAATTGATATAAAATAGAGAATTTGAATTTAAAATAGAGTTCGAATTTTCTATTATTTTTTTTGTATTGTTTTTCTTTTAAGTCTTCAAAATATATGAATGTGGACATATTCAAATAATGTATTTAAAAATACTATAATCAGTATATATCATATATTTTGAAGACAGAGAAATAACTAAAAAACAACAACAGAGAATTCAAATACAAAATACATAAACAACAACAGAGAATCCAAAAGCAAAACAGAGTTTAATATCTTTGCTGATTTGTTACTGTTTTTCTCTATCGAGTTTTCAAAATATGCTATGTTGGTGTACTAAAAAAGATTTTAATATATTTTACTACATTATCATCAATTTATTCTGAAAATTATATAAATGTCCTCTGCAATACATTTATATAAAATAAATTATGATAAGTTTGTGTAAAGATTAGATATTATTTTAAGCTTAAAAAAACTAGTAAAGTAATAGATGTTTTGGAGATACAAATTGAAAAAAATAATAACAAAGAATCTGAATTTTTGGTGTGTTGTTTTAGTAACGAGTCTTTAAAATATATTAATGTTGATGTAATAAAAATTACATATTTTAAAGGATTAAATATATTTTTTGTTCCTTAACTTTCCGTGAATGTTGAAATTAGTCAATTTCAAAATTTTGGACCAATTTAGTCATTCATCTTTTGAAATATGTGAATTTAGTCATTTTAATCAAAGTTTCTTAAGTTCATTTGACATTTGAAATGCGTTTGATAATAGTATTTGACTTAATATTAAAGCAAAAATGTATCAAACAGTATAAACAACTTAAATACAATATTGAAATGCATACGAAACATCAAATAAACCTAACAAAATTTGATTAAAAGGACTAAATTCACGTATTTCGAAAGATGAAAGACTAAATTGATCCAAAGTTTTGAAATGAACTAATTTCAAAATTCACTGAAAGTTAAAGGACCAAAAACATATTTAATCCTATTTTAAAACATCATAATCAATATATATCATTATATTTTGAAGACAAAATAGAGAAACGACAAAAGAAAAAAAAAATAGAGAATCTAAATAAAAAACAAAGTTCAAATTCTTTGTCCAAATTTAAAATGAAGTTCAAATACTTTACTGATTTTTTTATTTTTTTCATGTTTTTCTTGATCGAGTATTCACAATACGCTAATCTTGTACTGAAAAGGTTTCTAATATATTTTAAATCATCATAATCAATGTATAATCAACAAAAAATCAAATCAAATCAAAGTTCAAATTCGTTGATGATTTATGGGTGATCTCTTAGTTGGACCTTCAAAATACACTAATATTTATATATTAAAAATGATTTTAATATATTTTAAAACTTAACAAATTAATGTGCAGCATATTTTAAAGACACGACAAAAATCACAAAAAAATCCTATCAAGAATTTAAGTTCTTAAAACATCTTGATAATTAACAATAATTAAGAGTTAGAATTTAGCAAGTTATGAAACGACAGCACAGACGATAATGTGGTAATGTTTAATTTGTCATTTCTATTTAATACAAGTCTTAGAGTCGTATTTGGAATTATTTTCAACAATTTTTGGGTAGTAATTCTCAATAATCTTTTCTTAAGCGTGAATCCCCTTCGTATGATATACGACTTGTATTCAAATGTCCTTGTTCTGGTTGTAATGTTGTTGTATTGGTGTTATGGTCTAAGTTAGTCATGAGAATGAATTAACGATTTTGATACTATTGCTCATCAAAATGAACTAACGACTTTAATACCTCTGTCGGATATCACTGGTCATCTAAACATTAACCTGGTCATCCAAACATTAACGAACGACGACTCATCTACCACTAGTCATCCAAACGTTAAACGTTAACAAACGACTCTGATACCATTATAAACAAAGGTATTCATCCATCAACCAGAGATTGTATATATGTGATATAAGTTCAACAATTCACTATTTTTAATCCAAAATATTGTGAAATTGGATTTATGGATTTTTTTATTTACATTACTTTTAACTTAATTTTTATCGAATGTGGAGTTTAAACTTATGCGCATTATTCTTAATATTTACCAAGAGAAAAATTGAACACATTAGCAACATGAATGTACTTTAAAATAGAGAACAGAGATTCAAATTTCAAAATCACCACTTTATTCAAACGGCATAGATCCATAGATTCAGAAACAAATCCATGGCAACAACTGATATAAAAAAAACCAATGAAAAAAATAAAAAAAAAAAAAAAAAAAAAAACCTAGGTACTGAAGGAAAAAATTATTTTATGGTCCGAGATCAAAAGATCCCAGTAGACTAGTATATAGCAGGTTAATATATTTGTTTTGGGTTTAAACTAAGAGAGATGACTGCTTGTTGCGAAGAAGAGATCAAGTATGGTCCCCGGACCATACGATAATTTCTCGTACCCAGAACAACGTAGGATCAAAAATCGAAGCATTCAGACGCAAACTGTCTGAAGAGTCCTCTGTAAGTGATATAAAGGAGGTGGTCTTTGGAAGCAGTTCGATGGTTTTTGGTGTGCTTGCAGAAATACTTTAGTTGTTTACTGGTGCAACAACCCAGCGTCTGAGACAGAAACAAGAACAACCAATTTATGGCCTTCTTCTTCACACCACCAAGCACCGGCGCAACACTGTTTTCTCGTCCACAATGCTCACATTTCGGCAACACTGGCTTCCTCCACTCCACGGGTGCCCTATTTTTCATGTCCTCTTTCTGGCCCACAATGAATCTCCGAAACTCACTCAATTTCTTCCTCACATCAATCTCCATCTCGAACACCTTCAAGCACCTCTTGCACTGGACGCTCCCGCTGATCCTATTCATCTTGTTCAGCATCAGGTATCTGAAGCTGTGGATCCTCGCTCGCTGGTTCGTCGCCCATGGAAAAGGTGGGGGAATGGTTCCGTCACTTGTTGATGCTGTTGCAGGAGCAGGAGCAGGAGTGTTATCTGAGATGATGTTGTTGTTGTTGGTGTAAGATGATAGAGAGAGAGTGAGAAAATCTTCTTGGAGCATTATTCCTTGTTTTTGATTTTGGAAGGTTTTGAATTTGCAGAGGAGAGGTTTATATAGACGTTGTGGTTCCGATGTCCATTGTCGAAATCTTTGGTGAGGATATGCGGGGGGATCGGTGGAGCTGGGTCAGATAAAATACCTATATTATTGGAAGATAAGCTTCCCTCAGCCACAACTCAATCACTTTATAAATTAATTATCTGTAACAGCTTTTCCTATTCTGTTATCTCTATATAATTTTCTTTTAAATTTTTTTTCTCTCCCTGCATTCTACCAAATATGTTAGATGCATACATTTAATAAATAATTTACTTTTATATAGGTCAAATTTAGAAAGGCGATTGAATTTAGGTAAGCCAGAATATATGAATTCTTTTGGTTTTCTTTTTTAATATATATTGGTTTTGAAGTTTTAAAATATATTAAAAAAAAATTTAAACTATAAACCTAACATAGGTTTAATGTTCAGCATAGAACAATATTTAAAAATTCAGTAAAAAATTTAGACTCACGAAAATCTTAATCATGTTAGAAGACAAATCAAGGGTACAAATTACATTAAAAAAAAACCGTAAAAATGGTGATTTCTTGGACAAGAACAATTTATATTATACTAGCGTACACATAAGTGTGTTAGTTGATTCCTTGGACAAGAACAATTGATATTATATTAGCGTACACACACGCGCTGTCGTGGTTGTGTGTATGCATTTTTTAAATATGTGTGATATTATATTAGTAAGTAATCATAATGTAATGTTTTTAAGTGAATATATAAAATAAAAGATGAGAGAATAACCGTTGATAAATAGAGAAAAAGAGAAAAAACAGAGATAGACGTTTTTCTGTAAAAGCTCGTAAAAGTAACGGTCAATTTTCAAAATTTAATAAATAATTATATTTTAAAGAGTAAAATTGGTATTCTGAAATGTGGACACAAAAGAGATAATCCTATTTATATATTACTAGCGTACGCACATGCGCTAGCGGACACACATGCGCGATAGCGCCCTGTGCGTACGCATGTTTTAAATATAAATGATAGTATGTTAATAGGTCATAATAATGTAATATTATTAAATTAATATATAAAATAAATTTATATTTATTAAAAATAAAGTGAAATGAATAGAGAGACTAATTATTGATGAATAAAAAAAAGAAAAAAAGAATTATAGAAAATAGGTAAAAATAACCGTTAATTTTAAAAAAATAATAAATAATTATATTGTAAAGGGTAGAATTAGTATTATGAAATGTGGACACAAAATAGATAATTTCTTTCTATATTACTAGCGTAAACACAGGCGCGCGATAACGCCTGTGTATCTATTTTTTAAATATGTGTGATATTATATTAATAGATGATAATATTGTAATGTTATTAAGTTAATATATAAATTAAAATTATATTTATTAAAAATAAAGTGAAATATATAAGAACAGACAAAAGAATAACCATTGATAAATAAAGAAAAAGAGAAAAAACAAAGACATCCGATTTATAAAAAACTTGTAAAAGTAACGGTA
>Ga0214542_1007240_pt1 | contig 19451 bp, 7 predicted proteins | sample CNSS1metaG_FD_160096 | JGI IMG/M metagenome (GOLD analysis project Ga0214542, IMG submission 160096) | Root nodule microbial communities from cowpea collected in UCLA plant growth center, Los Angeles, California, USA - CNSS1 | ecosystem: Host-associated > Plants > Roots > Nodule | place: USA...
CAAAGCGAAAAAAGAAAAAAAAAAAAAAAGAAGAAGAAGGAAGCCCTAGGCAATAAATAGAGAGGCTATTCAAGTTGAGAAAAGAAGAAGAGGAAAAGAGGATTGGAGGGTGGCCACGTTTAGCAACAACCAAACCCTCTCTGCTTTTTCTTATTCTTCTTCATCAGTTTCTTCTCTAGGGTTTTAGCTTCTTCTCATTCAACTACGTTTTTCTTTCGCCTCTGCAATGAGCAACGACAAGGATACCTTCAACGTTGCCGATCTCTCCTCTGGTGCTCCATCCATTTCTCTCTTCATTTTATTTTTTAATTTTTTCATGGTTCACACGTTTGATATTTTGTTGTTCTTAATTTCTCTCCGAAGTTCTCAACGAGGAAAATCGAGCAGACCTTGTCAATGCTCTTAAGGTTAGTGTTATCGTTTTTCTTACTACTGCAGCTGTTAGTACTAATCCTATTATTTATATCTGAAGCTGAAATTAAGGTTTGAATGTATCAAGTTTTACATGTTGAATATGGCTATTTTTATTGGTTCTGAAATTTTTAATGTTTAATTTTGCTCAGAGCAAGATACAGAGTCTGGCTGGGCAGCACTCCGACATTCTCGAGTCGTTGTCACCTAACGTCAGGAAGCGTGTTGAGGTTCTTAGAGAGATCCAGGTATATTAGTTTGCTCGAAACCTAGGTTGTTTGAATTTCTTGTTCCTGTTTGTTAGATGTTTATTGTAGTTGTTGTTCAAAATGTCCTTGGTTGGGGTAAGGTGTGAACTGTTGTTATGTGCATGTAAGGTTTTGTTTTGCTTGACGAGGTAGCTTTTCGGTGTTTTGGAGCTTCCTCCTTATTGTGTGTGCTTGATTATTGATTCGGGATTATTATTTTTTTCTGAATTTTACAGGGTCAACACGATGAATTAGAGGCTAAATTTTTTGAGGAGAGAGCTGCTCTCGAGGCCAAATACCAAATATTGTATAAACCATTGTACACAAAGGTGAAATTTACTAAGAGATTTACCGTTTTATCATGTGCCTTAACGTGTAGTTTGAATGAGCTTCATAATCTGCTACTTAAACTGTGCAATTGTCTTCTAATCAAATTTATAATTGAAAATCATTATTCTTAGCCCTAGGACTGTTGTTGTAATTATAAAATTATTTATCTCTTGCCTTATCATGTTTGACTCCAGCGGTATGACATTGTAAATGGTGTTACCGAAGTTGAAGAAGCGGCAGTGAATGAAACAACACCCGTTGCTGGGGACGATGAAGGTGATAATACAAATGCATGAATTCTTCCTTCTAATAGTGTTTCAGTTCCTCGATATTTGATAGAAGTATTTGCTTATGTAGAGAAAGGAGTGCCTGCATTTTGGCTTACTGCAATGAAAAACAATGAAGTGTTAGCTGAGGAGGTTAGTTCATTTGGTTCAGCAGTTTACTTTTTATAATGTACATTTTTGCGCCGAAGTTTCATTTTAGTAGTCTTCTCATTGTTCCCTTGTGAAAAAGTAGATTTCAGAGCGTGATGAAGGTGCTCTCAAGTTTCTCAAAGATATCAAGTGGAGCAGGATAGAAAATCCTAAAGGATTCAAGCTTGAGTTTTTCTTTGATACCAATCCTTATTTTACGAATACTGTCTTGACCAAAACATATCATATGATTGATGAGGATGAACCAATTTTGGAGAAAGCAATTGGGTAAGATTTATTAATAGTATATTATCACTACTCCTGTTGTTACTATTACTATAAATTATAATGTTAAATCACTGTTACCTAGCTAGTAGGTCTATTCTTGAATAAATTTTGCTCGCTGATATTTGTTTTTTTATTTATTTCTAGGACTGAAATTCAATGGCACACAGGAAAATGCCTGACACAGAAGATTCTTAAGAAAAAGCCCAAGAAGGGTTCAAAGAATGCTAAACCAATTACCAAAACTGAAAATTGTGAAAGTTTCTTCAATTTCTTCAATCCACCACAAGTTCCTGAAGATGATGAAGACATTGATGAAGATGCGGTATTGATGTTGAATTTATATAAAAGCAGAAGTAGAAATAAAAACCAGTTTATTTGAATTTCCATTGCGTTGCTACGAGCGACCCTACTTTTTTTTTGCTTTGATTAATGCTTTTTTTGTTCACAGGCTGAGGAGCTTCAGAATCAGATGGAACAAGACTATGACATTGGGTGAGCGTGATTACCTTTTACACGAGTCTGTAGTTGCGTGTATCAGGTTTCCAACATGTTAACACATCTTCCAATAGAGTGTAATTGTTGACTTTGGGTGCAGAACGTGAATCTTTTTGTATTTTGTAATCTTGATAGAACAAGACTAAATTCTTTGGTTTATTGAAATCTTGATTTCTGATTTTTTTTCTTGTCTTGAATGTCGTTGTATTGTCATGCATGTTTAGGTCAACAATAAGAGACAAGATTATTCCCCATGCTGTGTCATGGTTTACTGGAGAGGCCATCCAGGGGGATGAATTTGGAGAACTAGAGGAGGATGAGGATGATGAAGATATAGAAGAGGACGACGATGAGGAAGACGATGAAGAGGACGACGATGATGAAGATGATGAGGAAGAAAGCAAGACAAAAAAGAGGGTATATTTTGTGCTTTCTTTAAAGTGTTAGTACTGGGTTTGTTTTCTGTTTTGAATCTTACGAAATATTGTTTTTGTGGGATCTCCTCCTTCGGTGTGGATTTATCTTTCGTGTAATGTCGCTACAGTCATCAGCACCCAAGGTACGGAACTTGTGACATAAGTTGAGATATAGATTGTTTTTTCCTGTCGAACTCCTGCATCTCACATGACATAGTTCCGTGTTTACTTCAGAAGAGTGGAAGAGCACAGCTTGGTGAGGGTCAGCAGGGGGAGCGACCTCCAGAGTGCAAGCAGCAGTAGACGTATATTTCTGTGGAGATTTATTTACGATGTTGAGTTTTGTTGGTGTTGGAGAATATCTCATGTGAAAGTGGGTTTAATACGCTTTTTTAATGTTTAATTGATTTTCCTCCCTATATCTCGGTTGTTTCGATTTGTTTAAAGTCCCTTCTCTTATTTTGCACTCGGTACAGATAATGTGGTAATATAACAAATAGTTGTTACACCAATTACCGTGCGAACACTTGTCATGCATGCAGGTGATAACCGACAACACTGACTTAGTAACCGAACGAACCGCATGGACCGTAGTCGTAACCGTTACATTTATCTATATACACTCCTTAGGTATTTTTGTTCTCTCTTTTAATAAAGAAGCACGTGCAATACAAGAAAAACGAAAATATCCAAGCCTAAAAGTTGGAAAAAGGAAGAGAGTCTATCTCTTTGTGAAATAACAAATTTTAACAATCCTGCTTATGATAATTATTATACTTAATTACATTTTTATGTATTTCAATTCATTAGTGACGAGATTTGCTGGCAAGCGTAGTTAGATTTCATCTTAATGTGTGTTCATATCATTTTTATGAATTTTTTTATGAATTTTTGATTTATTTGATTAATATATATAATGATCTTATCATCCATCTAAATGTTCAGAAGTACCGTAATGTTATGTATAAAATTTATGTAATGCGAATATATTACAGGATGTTTTATGTCCATATTATGGGAGTTGTACCTATTGAATAAAATATAACTACTTAATCATTTAAAATGATATTTTTAATTGCATTTATTTTAATATTTAAGTTAAAATTCTAAGACATGCTTATATTATTATAATGAATTGTAAGATAGGTGTATTCTTTTAAAGGACGTACTGAAGAAACGGTGTGAGACACGTAAGACGATAAGGCAATAAGATGATTTTGGTTTTCGAAACTTAGAATTGATTTGGACCTAAGCAGGAGTATTTCCGCACAAGTGGCAAGAAAGTAAGAGTCATGAAAACGTGGCTGTCCAACGGAGTTTCCTAAAATGGACAGTCACAAAGATACGCTTCTCCATCACCCTCTTCTCTTCTTATTAAAATACTCTTTTTCACTCTTTTCCCACCCTTATAAATGGAACGCACAACACACTTCTGTCAAAACACAACACTTCAATTCCTCACACTCCTTCGCAACTATTCAACGCTTGCCAAAGCAAACACATACTTCAAACTTTAAATCACTGCCACCACTGAAAGCGAAGATGTTCGAAGACAGGGAAAGCCATCGCCACGACGACGTTTTCAGCGAGAGCAAGGATTCCGGAGTGACTGAAGAGGCAACGGTGGTTCACGTCAAAGAAGAGATGGATGACACCGCCGTTAACGGTTTCATGGATAAGCCCCCGAAGCCGATGGGAGGGTTGCATGAGATGGGTCCTCCTCCGTTCCTGAAGAAGACCTTCGATATGGTGGAGGACCCTAAAACTGACCTTGTTGTGTCATGGAGTCAAACTCGCGATAGTTTCGTCGTTTGGGACTCTCATGAATTCTCCAAAACCCTTCTTCCCAAATACTTCAAGCACAGCAATTTCTCCAGCTTCATTCGCCAGCTCAACACCTATGTCAGTCAAATTTTCCACATTCTCAACCTTTTCTTCTGTGTCTCAATTTTCTCTGACATTAGCCTTCTATTCTACCTCTCTGTCTTCTTTCTCAAAAATAATGCTCACACTATCATTCCGACGCCAATTATTCTTCCAAATTAATCTGTTAAACAAAAGTTTTGTAATACGTATAAATTAAACCTTTGATTAATATATTCTGATTTCAGAATTTTACTAACCAGTTTGATGAATTTCTTGCAACATTTGATAATATTTAGCTTTTAGTCTGGTTGCGTAAGGGTTCTGTGTGAAGTAATTGGATTCATCTGTTTTTATTATATATATCATTATTGTGATGTAAATGAAGGATTTATGGTGTAACGGGTACAGGGCTTCAGGAAGGTTGATTCAGACCGGTGGGAGTTTGCGAATGAAGGATTCCAAGGAGGGAAGAGGCATTTGCTAAAGAAGATAAGAAGAAGGAGTAAGTACAATAGACTGCATCACGGAGCTTTTAATATGATGAAGCCAGGCGTGGAGGCTGAAGTAGAGAAACTGAAGAAGGACCAGAACATTATGAAGGCGGAAATTCTGAAACTGAGGCAGCAGCAGGAGAATTCGCATGTTCAGCTCACAAATGCTCTGGAGAGAGTTCGGTGTGCAGAGATGAAGCAGTATCAGATGATGTTTTTCCTCACAAGAATGGCTAGAAAGCCCGCGTTTGTTGAGCAGTTAATCCAAAAGATGAGGAGGAAAAGAGAGGTTGATGGTAACGACATGGTTAAGAGGCCTAGATTGATGGGAAACCCCTGCTATGTACCCTTCCCAAACACCATGGAGACAACCCCTAATGCTGATTACAGACCCCAAAATCATAAACAATTCCCTTCAATGCAATCCGAGCTCGACGAATTTCTGTCTGAAACTGTGAACATCAACAAGATGGAGCACCCAACTCCCTCTCCCTTGGAAGATCAATTGTGTAACCCTGTGCAAGGGTCAAGAGCCCATGGTTGTTCTAGCACAAATGCGCCAGATGCTTCTTCTGCCTATCATGTTATGTCAGAAAAACTAATGCGGGAAAATTCTGTAGTTGATGAAGAACTAGATGTGAATGACTCTAATATCTATCTTGAATTAGAGGATTTGATCACTAAGCCTACGGATTGGTATCTTGGATCTGCAAGTGGATTGGTGGAACAAACGAGTTGAAGTGATCTCTCTCACTAGTGTGGTTGTCCCTTGTAATGGAAATTTTCCTCTCCAACTCTCTAAATGTGTAGTTTTGAATAATGTGGTCCTTAATGTTGCATTTGGCAATTTATGCAGGGTGCAATTTCAGGTGTGTTTGTGTGTGTGAAGATGCTCTGCTGCTACGTAAGATGAAGAGCTGAATATTATATGGCTCTTCAATTACCAGCTTTGAAAGGCATGACCTAGTTTCTCGCCACAGCTTTTTATATGATGAAGCGAGAATTTTCATGTTTCTGTTTGGTCGGGTCCAAATTGTTCATATGTTGTACAGCTCTTTCCTCCCTTCGTGTTCCTTTCCTTAACATAGGCTCTTAAGTCATACATCAGCATGGCCACAGCTAAGACTTTTATGTGTAGTAAAGAACTGTGTAGGTTGTAAGTTTGTATTAACATGGTTTATAGTTCAGTACTCCCGGTTTATAATTACGTTCCTGTTCCGTTTCAGCCTTTATCTAATGTAATCCGTCCTTTTCTTCATCTCCTAGAATTTGCAGTCATCAGCTTCGTGAATCACTTTAAGCTTTACGCTTTCGAGATAATTTTGGAGACGTATCTGTTTTCTGAGCTGCTATGATCTCTGTTTTTCCTTGTCTCAGAATTTTGCGAATCACTTCGCTTACCTTATATTTTAGTGAATCACAGCTTGGAAATTGAGAAATGTTTTGATATTTTTAAAATGAAAACTATACATACGCGATGTGATAAGAGTTTGATTAAGACAAAAACACATTGACATTAACATTAAGTTTATCAAGTTTATACTATAGTTATGAAGATGCAAGTGGACAAATTTTCATAAAAGGATACAATCTATAGCAGATTCCACATATTCTCTTACAGAGGGTTTTCCACCAAAGTTTTTTATGAACAAAAGACCGGTGTTTTGGATGTGTGTTTTAGAGTTTGAGGGATTTTCAGGGTTTAGGTTCAGGTTCAGTGAGAAATAGTAATTTATGTTCTAAAATTGGTATTATTCATGCATATTTTTGTAAATATTTTTTATTAAATATAAAAAGTTTGATATCAATCATTAAACTTTATATAATGATTATTATACTTTATAATAATGTTGATTGATTTAACTATAGTAAAGTATGATTAGTTGAAAATTGATAAGTATAGGCTATCTTCTTCTTATGACTTTCATCTTTAACGAGTCTTTGTCTTTTGATTGTGTGATTGATGGAACAAATGCAATGATTGAATATTAAATTTTATATGTTATCCAAAATAAATTATTCAAATACAAAAGTATTTATACATAATATCGAACGATTAACTTCCACTAAACGAAAAAATCTTCAAACTATAAAATATTCATCAAATTATAGTAGTATTTTCATGAAAGACATTAGTAAAGATGTAAGAGGATATGCTATCATGGAATGTGATCCTTTATGTTCTATGAAAATCCATCCACTTTGTACCTTTTTCTTGAGACTTATGAACTTGATGTTAATGTGTTTTGATGCCGAACTTCTATTATTGTTCGAATATAAAACGGTTGATTTGTTATCGTAATATAACTTAAGTGAATTTTCAATTCTTTTCACAATTTGTAGTGTTCGACCCTTTACATCAACTCTAAAATGTTTGTCAAATGCATTAATATTCACAATTCTTAACTCAATCTTGTCCCTTTATTAACTAAATTTTCTCTTTGCTAGCTCAAACCTGTAGGAATAGAATACATAAACGTTGCACGAGAATACCACCACGAAACCAATAACATGGAAAAAAAATAGAAAATTTTCTTTTGAAATGTCTCACCGCATCATATACGTTTGAGCTCAGGAGAGTAATGTACACATATTACCTAAACCAATCAGTCATCTCGACATGTTCAGATCACTCAGTTATGCTAAGCACCTCTCGATTACTCAAACATAATATCAAAAGACATGTGAAACCAACAAATTGAGTGGTGTTCGCAACATTATTCGAACTTGAAGCCTAAAACTCTTAACACCACCACAAACTCACATTCAATAAAGTAAAACAATTAGCAAAATAATTAAATGAGATCAATATGATAATCCAAGGTTAGGATAATGGTAAGATGGGTCAACAACAATTGGGCTAGGTACAAATCCAAAAATAGAGTTAAAACTCACATAAAACACTATAGATAAAGCAATGCACATCAGTTATAAAAATCAGTTAAAAACAACATTTATTATCACCTTGAACTCCACTTAATTTGAGTGTCAAAATACTTTGTATATACCAAAGAGTGTCATAGTCAAGATACAATACAAGACAATGTCTCATTAACAACCAATTTTAGTGATCTAGTCACTGATTTACAAAATAAAAAATTATTGATTATTATAAAAAAATTATAATTGGTCTCTAAATTGGTTTCTTAAATTTATTTATCAAAGAAAAATTGTCACTCAACAGTAGCTATTAAGATTTTTGTTACCAAAAAAATTGATTTCTAAATTAATTTTTAATTAATAAAAATCATAAATTGACTCTTAGAATGTGACTCTCATCTTGTACTCCCTTATGTGACTTAGTTTGGAACCATTGTTTTTTTCTTTGAAAGAATCCATGCCCAATAGTAAACCATGTTAGAAACTACAAAATGAAAGTTAAATTGTTTAAATCAAAATATCATTATCTTTTAATTAATTAATAATCAATTTAGTGATCAATTATAATTTTATATCTATAATGATTCATAACAATGACTATAATAATAGTCAATAATTTTTTTATTTTGTAAACTAATACGTAAATTTGTCATTATAATAATTAATAACTTTGATCAAATTATTAATGAGACACTTTTTTATAATAAATATTTGCAAAAACAAATTTAATAGGAATGATATGATACAATCATTAAAATAAAATATTAATAAACATTATAATAAACGTAGAAAGTAAACTTAAACTTAATTTATTTTTAATTATAATAAAATATTACCTAAAAATTAATTTTCTTTAATTCATCTCATACCTACTTACTCTTGAAATCCTGTACCCTGATGTGGTAGACGTACCTAACATGTCTCCCTTTATTCACACTTGTTACTTCGGTGTGTGACCGATTGGTTATGTCTATCGATACTCTGTGAAATCTGATCACCACTGAGAAAACAAGAAAAACGGGGTCCACTCTCTTATTCCTTTCTCAGGGTCGTTTATGTCTCGACAAATTTATTATAAGGCTAACTTTGAATCACGTTTTTGTGTAACAAAAAAGTCAGAACTCGTAACTCGTATACTGCCACGTTAATTGTAATAAGTCCAACCAATTACTATAACATCCATAAATAAATATATAACATCAACAATCGCATCAAACGACATGTCTCTTGTTTCCTCACATGTGGTCACCACCACCGATCAGTTTTCTAATTCCTATTTTTTCTAACCACAATCCCTACCTATATTTACCTTCTAAAATTAATATATTAATATCCAATACCATATAACATAGTATTTTGTACTACATTGTCATAAGATAAGTATTTTAGATTCATGAATAAGTTTGAGTGCACCGTTTAAAATATCTCTCACATTCAATGTTTTGGTTTAAGTCATCTTTTTTTTTTTTGGAACAGTTACATAAAGACAGTTCTTAATTTTTGTAAAAAAGAAAAAAAGGTGTGGATAGGTACTGTTTTTTTCTTCTTTTTTTTTTCTAACGAATATTTATCAAACTGCATAAAGTTGTTACACCAATTAGACGTGTCAACACTTGTAATACATGCAGGTGATGACCGACAACACTGACGCACTAACCGAACCGCATGGACCGTAACCGTTGCATTTATCTGTTTGCATTCTTTTGCTATTTTTGTTCTCTTCTTTAATAAATAAGCACGTGCCGTACAAGGAAAAATAAATAAAACATCCTACAAATTAGAAAAGGGAAAAATAAAAACCAATTTAATAATGTTAAACAAAAAAACACAAATTTAATAATGTTACTTAAGAAAGTATTTTAAAGTTAAACTGATACCAAGCATGTACATATAAAGTTTAGAGAATGGATTGAAAAAACTTGACTTCTTTAGTTAATGTTTTTGTTGGTGTTATTAGAAGAATATGAATTGCTTTGGTTGATGTATTTATTTATGTTGTTACAGAAGAAACAGTAAGAGATAATGAGTGAGATGAATTTGGTGTTCGAAAATTAGATTTGATAGGGACCAGGGCAAGACTATTTCCGTACAAGTGGCGAGAAAGTAAGAGTCATGAAAACGTGGCTGTCGAAAGGAGTTTCCTAAAATGGACAGTCACAAAGATACGCTATCCATCACCTTCTTCTCTTCTTCGCATTAAAAATACTCTTTTTCCTTCTTTTCACACCCTCTATAAATGGAACACACAACACACCTGTGTCAAAACACAACACTTCAATCCCTCACACACACTCCTTCGCAACTATTCAACGCTTTCAAATCACTGCCATGGGAGAACAACTGCCACCACTCAAACCGGAGATGTTCGACGACAGCGAAAGCCATCGCCACGACGACGTTTTCAGCGACAGCAAGGACTCCGGCCTCACGGAAGAGGCAACGGCGGTTCACGTCAAGGAAGAGCTCGATGACGGCGCCGTTAACGGTTTCATGGATAACACGCCGAAACCGATGGAAGGGTTGCACGAGATGGGGCCCCCTCCGTTCCTGAAGAAGACCTTCGATATGGTGGAGGACCCTAAAACTGACCTTGTTGTGTCATGGAGTCAAACTCGCGATAGTTTCGTCGTTTGGGACTCTCATGAATTCTCCAAAACCCTTCTTCCCAAATACTTCAAGCACAGCAATTTCTCCAGCTTCATTCGCCAGCTCAACACCTATGTCAGTCAAATTTTCCACATTCTCAACCTTTTCTTCTTTCTCTCCTTAATTTTCTCTCACCTTACCCTTCTATTGTACCTCTCTTTCTCTGTCTTCTTCTTTCTCACTCACACTATAATTTTATGGATTAGGATCAAATATTCAAATCTATAAAATAAGCTTTGATTTTGATCAACTGACGCCGGTTATTCTTCCTAATTAATCTATGGAACCAAAGATTTGTAATCTGTATAAATTGAACCTTTGATTAATAAATTTTGATTTCAGAATTTTACTAACCATTTTTGACGAATTTCTTGCAACATTTGATAATACTTTAGCTTTTAGTCTGATTGCGTACACAGTAAAGGGTTCTGTGTGAAGTAATTGGATTCGTCTGTATTTATACATGATATCATTATTGAGATGTAAACGAAGGATTTATGGTGTAACGGGTACAGGGCTTCAGGAAGGTTGATTCAGACCGGTGGGAGTTTGCGAATGAAGGATTCCAAGGAGGGAAGAGGCATTTGCTGAAGAACATAAGAAGGAGGGGAAAGTACAACAGACTGCATCACGGAGCTTTCAATTTGATGAAGCCAGGCGTGGAGGCTGAAGTGGAGAAACTGAAGAAGGACCAGAACATTTTGAAGGTGGAGATTCTGAAACTGAGACAGCAGCAGGAGAATTCGCATGTTCAGCTCACTAATGTTCAGGAGAGAGTTCGGCATGCAGAGATGAAGCAGTATCAGATGATGTTTTTCCTCACAAGAATGGCTAGAAGGCCAGCGTTTGTTGAGCAGTTAATCCAAAAGATGAGGAGGAAAAGAGAGCTTGATGGTAACGACATGGTTAAGAGGCCTAGATTGATGGGAAACCCCTGCTATGTACCCTTCCCAAACACCGTGGAGACAACCCCTAATGTTGATTACAGACCCCAAAATCATAAACAATTCCCTTCAATGCAATCCGAGCTCGACGAATTTCTGTCTGAAACTGTGAACATCAACAAGATGGAGCACCCAACTCCCTCTCCCTTGGAAGATCAATTGTGTAACCCTGTGCAAGGGTCAAGGGCCCATGGTTGTTCTAGCGCAAATGCGCCAGATGCTTCTTCTGCATATCATGTTATGTCAGAAAAACTAATGCGGGAAAATTCTGTAGTTGATGAAGAACTAGATGTGAATGACTCTAATATCTATCTTGAATTAGAGGATTTGATCACTAAGCCATCGGATTGGTCTCTTGGAACTGCAAGTGGATTGGTGGAACAAACTAGTTGAATTGATCTCTCTCACTAGTGTGGTTGTCCCTTGTAATGGTAATCTTCCTCCCCAACTCCCTAAATGTTTAGTTTTGAACAATCTTAATCTGGTCTTTAATGCTGCATTTGGCAATTTATGCAGGGTGCAATTTCAGGTTTTGTGTGTGTGTGAAGATGCTGTGCTGCTACATAAGATGAAGAGCTTAATATTACATGGCTCTTCAATTACCAGGACCTAGTTGCTCGCCCCAGCTTTTTATACGATGAAGCGAGAGTTTTCATGTTTCAGTTTGTTTGTGTCAAAACTGTTCATATGTTGTATAGCCCTTTCCTCCCTTGGTGTTCATTTCCTTGACTTAGGGTCTTATAGTCCTATCAGCATGGTCATGACTTTTATGGTGTAGTAATTAACTATGTAGGTTGTAAATTTGTATTACAGAACATGGTTTATAGTTCAATACTTCTGGTGTACAATAATGTTCCTGTTCCGTTTCAGCCTGTTTAATGTAGCCTGTCCTTTCCTTTGTCTCCTAGAATTAGTCATCAGCTTCGTGAATCACTTTGAGGTTTAGGCTTTCAAGATAATTTTGGAGACGTCTCTGTCTTCGGAGCTGTTATAATCTGTCTTTTTACTTGTCTCATTTTCCTGAATCACACTTTTCAGCTTGGGAGATGAGAAATGTTGTTTGGATAATTGGAAAATTATAACGGTGAGGTTATTCGGATTCTATATCGATACATGATTAAAAGAGTATAAAATCCTTCAACACATTTGGAATATATTGGTGAATAGATCTCAGTAAGTGAAGACCTGGAGAAGAAGAACTTGATGAAAAGTGAGAAGTTTGTGAAGACCAAGTTGCACAGAAAATACAAAAATGGATTAACAAAATTAGTGAAATTAGAAATAGAAAAAGGGATTAAGGAAACTAATGAAATTAAAATAGAAAAATGGATTAAGGACATTAATGAAATTAGAATATGTTAAGAAATTAAAAATGGAACAATGGATTAAGGAAATTAATGAAATTAGAATGTGTTAAGAGATAATTTATCATCAGAATAATGGACTAAGAAATGAATGGAGCAGAATACTATTGTTTTGGTGTAATAAATTGTAAAGAATAAGTAGAAAGAGAATAAGTAAAGCAGAATAATCCTAATGCTTTTAAAAATGTCTCATAAGATTTCAAAAGTAAAGTCAATAATTTCATTTAAGAATAAAGAAAAAAAATACTCTTAATATTATAAGAAAGAATTGTTTTTCAATCTTCGAAAAGTCAAGAATTTCATTTAAGATTAAAGAAAAATGAATATAAGTGTCTTCCAAATAATGTGAACACGAGAAAACAAGAAAGTCTTATAAAAGATAATTGTTTCAATATTCAAAAGTAAATTAACAACTTCACTCAAAAGAAAATGTGAATTTTTAAATGTGAATACAAAATTAATCATAACCTAAATTTAATTAAACTAATAATTACACTCATATCTTACTAATATCATATTATTTAATATTTATTTCATATTTAATGTTAATAACACTTTATGATTTTAGAAGAAATATAGTTATGATTTTAGAAGAAATATATGAGTATTTATGAAGTAGTTACCATTATGGTATTATTATCATACTTGAAAGTTGAAAGTTACATGTGAAAAACATCAGTGGATTCATTAATTTATTATTGCCACTACGAAAAACACGTGTGTATACTAAATTGTGTTTTGATTTCATTTATAAAAAAATATTTAAAATATAGAAAACACTTATGATTCATTCTTCATCAACTAAATCCAACTACATCATCTTGAATTTATCATCGTAAAGGTAACGAAATATTTAAAACCAAAGGGATAATAATATCATAATGAGCTAAAAAAGAGAGACAAAAGTTGTTTATTAGAACTATCATAAATGAATGACATTATATATTTTTTTCTAATTAACATGACTCATTATTTAAAGTAGTCAAATATTTTAAATTTGACATGTCTTTTGCAATTTTATTAACTAGGATGTCCAAATGAAATATATGAATCGTCATTAGAGGGGCGATTAATGTACACATCCACGATGATGGATACACATGTGACTTACATTCATTGTCAATCTTCCAACTTGATATTTGATTCTACAGAGTATCATTATTTTTTGTCTACCAATAATAATATCTTGAAATTGAGTTAATGGGACAACATTAAACCAAAAGACAATTAAATGAAGAAAAGCAGATCAACAATAAGGGAGGTGAGGGGTTGGGTAATACTAATGTTGCAAGCTTGTAATTGTGAATCATTGACAACAATTATAAAAGTTAATTTAACAACCTAGTAAAAGAAGAGAAAACATAACCACCATAATGATCCAAAAATAAATTTAAGTTAACAATTTAGTTAAAGAAGAGAGAACGTAATCACCATAATGACCCAAAGATGAATTACCAACTAAAACTAAAACAAGATTATTAATGAATCAATGTGTTGCACATCATCAGTGGCGGATGTTCTAAGGGCAAGGTGTCATGATCTCCCAAAAAATTTTGATTTCTTTCAAATTATAGGTAACATATTGAAAATTGATAACAATTAAATTAAATATCTTTTTATTTCTTTTATCAAGCACAACATTTAATGTTAATAAAATATAAATATATATTTTCTCATTATTTTTTGAGTTTTTCACATGTTGTTCTGGTCTTCTACTCTCACTTTAATGTTCTTTTTTATTTTGTCACTTTAATGTTCTTTTTTATTTTGTTTTTGAAGAGAAAAGAAATTTTTATTTATGCTTTTATTTCTCATCTATTATCTTTAAAAACAATAACTCTCTTGTTTTTTAAATTTTTTACATATTGTTATTGTCTCCGATCTTATTTGTTTTCTTTTGTTTCTAAAGAGAAAAATATTCATTATTTTTGTTGTTATTTCTCATATATTCTTTCACATTCTTGAAGAAAAAAAGATAACTATTTTTTATCTTTGATTAGATTATGATAAATTATTTTTTATTCTTAATTCTAAAAAAATGTATATTAATGAAGAATAAAAGAATAAATTTATCGATAAAAAAGAGCAGTCGTGAAAATGAAAACAGGACAAATTCAAGTTCTTCATATATTTTAAATCATAATACTAATAAATTCTTTTAAATATGCATGATTTTTTTTATAATTATAGTAATTAAATATATAAATTTTAAGTATATTATTTTAGCTCTCTAGAATTATTATTATTTGAGATCCGCCATTACACACCGTTTAACAAAAGTTCTTAAATATAACTATAAATGAATCAACTAGAAATATACAAGCAATATGTGACTCAACAATGGAAGTTGAATATTTAAACTCATTTATCTCCTCAGTATTGACAACATGGTTAGCAAAGATGGGAGAATCTATTTTGAAGGTTGATGTGGCATGAAAGATATTTTCTTCTTGAAAACTTGGAGTAAAAGAATTATTAAGAGAACATTAAAATATTAAGAATAACAGGAAAAAAAAAGTTTGCAAAAAAGTTCTTTAGAGACCATGGATCTACCAAAATCAACATAATTTTGAAAGTACTACGGATATCATGTTAAAGTATAAGAAAGAGAATAACATCGTCAAATTGAATATTGTAGTATTGGAATTGTTACCAAATAATTAGTTTGATTAAGATTCTTTTTTCAGTAAACTTTCATTCGGAGAAACATATTGTTACACTGTGAGTGTAGTTTCATTGGTTATCATATTATGTACTCATGAGCTAATCATTCTGAATTTAGCCTGTATTTTTTTACACAAAATAATACATCATGAAATTCAAGTCATTCATCTTCTAGCAAAACTTGAAGTTGCTAATATTCTCAAAATCTCTTTGAACTTTTAAACATATACTGGTAATTACTTTTCGAAGTTAATATGAATTTAAAGAGATTTATATACAAAAGAAACTAAAATTAATTTTATCAATAATAGTTAAGTCTTATATTTTGTTAGAACCCCTTGTAAAAAATATATTAATTTTATCCATGTACACATGCACAAATATAAATATATTTTCATATTCTCTCTTCTCCATGATCCTTATAATATCTTTTAAGTCGAAGAACTCTAACTTTATAAAAGAAACTTATTTATTCATGGTTTGATTTTAAACTTGTCATAAAAGGATAAGACTAACATCAAAATTTGTAATTCACTCTACTATTAGACAATCTGGTATCTAGAATATAAATATTAAAATGATTATTTCTCATCTTTATCTCTTATTCACACATTCTTACTTTTTCTCAGTGGTTACCTAGATTATGCTAGTGTGTGAAAATATTAAGTCTTCAGCTTCATTGACCTCTAAGGGTAGAAAACGTCTTTCCTTTAAGAAACACAAAGGAAACAATATTTTGCTTTGTTTTGTGATGTAGTATGTGAGGAATAGTTAATTATATATATAATTTATAAAATAATTGAGAGTTTTTAAACAGTTTGAAAATGCTAATAGGATGCCTTTCCCTGAACCCAACTAACATATAAGAAATTTATTTTTGATGATTACTGAAATTCACCACTAGAATTAATGATGATGTGACATTTGAATTGAAACACAAACTTGTTTCGTTTTTTAACGTTTTTTAACTCGGAACCGTGTCCTGGAAAAAGGGACAAAGTTGAGAGATATAACCACACAGACCATTGAATATTCTTGAATTTTGACGTTGAGATCGGCTTGACCCACGTGTTGAAGTTTTACATGTTTCACACTTAACATCAGAGTTATAAACATGAACTCAGAACTGTTTGTTGGCACGTGCTTTCATCCTCAACTGTAATACGAGTGGAAAAAGGTTCGGTTATTTTATAAATGTCTTTTGGGTTTTGTTCACACTCAAACTAACGATACTGTTTGAATTATCTTGACCTTCACAACAACTTCACATGATTGAAGAAAACCTAAATTAGTCAAAATCACTCTTTTCATTTTGGTCGGTGTAAGTTGAAGTTCCTCTTCTCAACCAATTCTGCTAATAGGTACACAGTTTTATTTTCTTAAATAAATATAATTAAAAAAATATTATAATAAAATATGTATAAAACCAAATATTTAGCTTCAAGCACTTAACGGTTTTAATTTTGAATGATAATATTTATATATTTTTAATTACAATTTTAATTTATATATATATATATATATATATATATATATATATATATATAATATGAAAATATACGTGTTACACACGTGTTTTTACTTATTTTTTATAATAATAAAAAAAAATTGGTTTTATTGTTATTACTATAATTGTAAAATAAAATTTAAATATTTTTGTATCATCAATAATTTATTTTGTAGGTCATTTTTTAATTAAACAAATAGTTAAATTTAAAAAAAAAAGAAATTTCAAAAAATAGTTAAAACTGAAAAATAAATATAAACACAAAAAATAATTATATATATATATATATATATATATATATATATATGTAAACACTTAATAATAAGATTGATTCTTAACTAATTTGTTCTTTTTTTTCTTTTTTAACATTGACATCCATGTCTCATTATCTTTGCTATGTTTAGATTTGAAGATTGATTTGAAAAACAAATTTTTATGAATTTGAAGGGAAAAAGAATTAAGGTAATGTTTTTTAAATTAAGAAAAAAAATGAGAAAATGAAGAGATTTAAGATGAAAGTTTATAAAAATTAATAAGTGATATGATGAATTTGATAAATTAAGAAAAATAGTATTTGATAAAAAATAAAAAATTATTATTTTGCTCTTAATCGTAAAAGTAATGTAAAGGAATTATTATTATTATTATTATTATTATTATTATTATTATTATTATTATTATTATATATTATTATAAGTATAATTTATTTATTCATTTTTCATAAATTTCTTTTCAAGGTTATATTTGTTATTGTATGTTTGAAACTTTCATTTCTTCGTTTTATTTCGCATATTTGTGAGGATGTGAATATAGCAAATTAATTTTTATCATTTATGTAAAACTGGTTAGTGATAACAAAAATTGACTGTATGATTATGATACTTAATAAAAAAAATTGTATAATTATTTTTTAAATATTAATTATATTACAATTTTACTTTGCATATATTCATAAGTGTTTTTTTATTTATAAAAACCTATACATTTTTTTAGCTAATATCATATCAATAGAAAGGTTAAGTAGGATCTCCAAAACATAACTATGTTTGATCTGATCTTTATCTTTCAATATCACAAAAATCAAATAAACATACAAGATAATTAAAATATATTTTAAAAATTTAATTTTATAACTTTTAATTATAATATTTGATTTTTTTTCTATTTTTCAAAATTATTAAGGTGCAAAATTATTTTGGGACGTCACCTATCACCGATAGAAACATTATTATTTTAAGTAGAATAAGAACAAAAATAAAAATATATGATTAAAATGGTTAAACACTTATATTTAGGATACTCTTGTCATTAGTGATATACATGAATTTATTAATCGAGACAATCATTCTTCACGATCATCCCTCATCATCCTTATCCAATGTATTTATTGTTGACAACTTTTACATCGATGTCAATGACAACTAACCACAATCAAGGTAGTAACATCATCAACATAATTTCAACCAAGCAAGATCTCATTAAACATACATCAACGAAGTCATTATAAAAAAAAAAATTATCAAAGCTCCACCGCTTAAAGTTGTTATCCACCTACAAAGATAGAGTCCTTTTAATTTTTTTCTAACCATAAAGAAGATCACGTGACATAAGAGAATACAACATCATATTCATCAATATCGAATTGCGTCATTGTGATTCATAAACAAAACAAATATGCAAAAAGAAGAAAAAAAATTTGAAAAGTCAAAACTTATATCAACACTGGTGTGACATAACAAACAAAATTGAATAATAAAATATAAACTAAATAAAGGAGGAAAAAGTTAAAGAATCAGATTGAATTAAACTCACAAATGGTCAAACTAAAATACTTATTAAAACAAATTTTTTAATATATTTGTTATTGTTTTTTATTATAATAAAGAGTGTGGGTTGTGTTTCATGGAAGCTTACTTTTCTTATCCTCCACCTTTATACTTTGTTTGGATTGGAGTGTGGATTTGAGAGAATGAATTTATATTGATTTTAGTTGATTTGTACGTAAAAATGAAGTTGTTTGGATTAAGAAAAAGATGTTATTATTTGAGTGGAAAGTTTGTGTATAATTTGACTGATAAAATTTAATAAATTATAATTTTTAATAGAGTAAATTGTATGATTATCATTTTACCTTTCAATGTAAATAGAAGAAAAATATTAAAATAAAATAAAAACAATTATTTAAAATTAGAAAAATATAATTTATTGATATCATTAATAACTTAAAATATATTATTATTATTATTCTCAATGATAACTTAAAATAATTTATAATATAGACTATTTAATTTATATCTCCACATTTATTTAAATTTATTTTATTTTATATAATTAATTCATTTACAAAAAATATTTATCTGAATAATAATAATGATAATAATATTATTATATAATAATAATAATTATTATTATTATTATTATTAATATTTAAAAAATATTAATTAAATATATATGCATAATTATTATATATATATATATATATATA
>Ga0214542_1007243_pt1 | contig 19446 bp, 15 predicted proteins | sample CNSS1metaG_FD_160096 | JGI IMG/M metagenome (GOLD analysis project Ga0214542, IMG submission 160096) | Root nodule microbial communities from cowpea collected in UCLA plant growth center, Los Angeles, California, USA - CNSS1 | ecosystem: Host-associated > Plants > Roots > Nodule | place: USA...
GGGAGAAAAGGATGAAAGGATCAGAAAATGGATCATCTTGGGTGGATCAAATTGTTGACCCTGCTTTGGGAACAAACTATGACATGAATGAAGTGGAGATATTGGCAACAGTGGCTTTGGAATGTGTAAAGGAAGACAGAGAGGGGAGACCTAACATGAGTCAAGTTGCTGAGAGGCTCCAAATTCATGAACATGATTCTTAATGGCTTGAACAAAGATTAGCCACTTCCTCAATGGTTTTCACTTTTTTGATGATTTAGTCTATCATAAAAAATTGTCTGTTTGTGCAGTTTAATCTTTTGTTGTACATCAGTTGCAGTGTTTGGCAACATGTTACAGTTGCATAATAGTATTTCAGTAGTACTACACCTGTATTTTACACTACTTCTATTAATTGCAGCCTACACTTTGGCTTCTTTAACATCTTTTCTCAATTTGAAAAATAATAATTCTTTACTATAGAAAAGCATTTAGATCGTAAAAAAACTCTTTAATATGCTCGTATATATAAAATGATCATTCATTTAACCCATGCATACTAAAAGAAAAGGAATATTATTCTATTTCAACACATTTTTCATGATAATTCTTACAATTCACGGAGAGAAATAAAAAAAAAAACTAAAAATATTTAAAATAACATGAGTGATTTAATAAAAAGGTTAAGAAAAACTTAAAAAAATATATATATTATGAAACATTGCTTCAGGAGTGACTTTGTTAAAGATACATAAAATTTTGAATACAAGTTTAACATCAAAATTCTTGTTAGTTTACTTTAAATTTTATATTTTTCTTTTTCCAAATTGAACTCCTGAAGTTAGCCACTGTTTTAAAGTATAGGAATAATACTTTAAATATATTACTTTTGATACATTAAAGTATGATTAAATTTTATTTCAATTATTCCATTTTGCCAGTATTATACTTGTAATTCTTTAAAACTTTTATAAACCATCATGACATTATTTAGTGACATAAATCTAATCATACTGTATATACCAGTGTAGTGACCATGTTAAGGTGTATGATATAAAGAATTTGAATATTTTTTTTATTATTTATAAGAATTAAACAAAATATAGAGTTTGAAAAGAAAGATAGAGGGGTAAAGATTTTATATTCACAAAGAAGATAAAAGAATTATATAAAAAAAATGTTGAAAGACATTAAGACCATTGTAATTGTTTGCAGTTGTGTATATGAATTGCAATGAGTGGCATTACCGTTGAATGTAACTAACCCATTCACCCCATTGTCCATTTCTTTCGCATATTGGTTCTAGATTTGGATGATTTTCTCATCTCCCACGTAACAACCACTAAAGCCATTGTTTTTGGTCTTCGTTTTCATTTTCCTCATCTGGGTTTCCTTCTCAGCATAGCATGCATTGCACTTAGCTAAGCTTTCCATTGGATCCAGACAGTGCTTCAAACATGTTTTTTCAATTTCAGTGGTGTTGTTAACTAAAACTACATTTTTTTTTTCTTGCCTTTTTTGTGGATAGAGATCTTTCTCTATTGAAGTGGAAGAGTTCAACGTCTGATGACAATGAGAACAAAGCAAAGTTTTTTGTGGTTTGTATGGATTTTGCTTTGTGGGTCTTGTGTGGGATCGTTTGTGGTGGAGAAGAACAATTTGAAAATCACTTCCCCAAATTCATTGAAAGGTATATATGAATGTGCAATTGGAAATTTTGGAGTTCCCAAATATGGAGGAACCATGATTGGCTCAGTGGTGTACCCCAAGTCCAATCAGAACGGTTGTAAACCCTTTGATTCATCGTTGAGTTCCAAGCCCGGAACCTTCCCCAGCTTTGTTCTTATTGATCGAGGAGGTTAGCTACCCTTTATTCCTTCCAATGCTCTTCAGTTTTCAATTATAACAAAGGAAAGAAGTATAAGATAAGACTCGGATGGGTTCATTAAGTACTTTGAGATGGAGTTCCTTAAGTGCTTTTAGCATGCTTGTTCAAATAGAATTAGAGTTTGGTCACAGTGGATTTGCATCTAAGTTTTTGTTGTATTGTCAAATGTGTAGTTGCTATCGATCGAATATGTATGTTGACATTAGTTTTCCGTTGCTATCACAGACATGGAAGGTATTATCAATATAATGTAATGTTAACTTCTTGTGCAAGATTGTAGTACATATTATGCGTCACATTATTGTGTATTGATTGGTACAAAATTGTTGATATCAATGGTTGATAATGGTAAAATCTGTATAACTTGTTTTTGCCATTTTTGTTAGACTGCTACTTCACTTTAAAGGCGTGGAATGCACAGAAAGGTGGAGCAGCGGCCATTCTTGTTGCAGATGATAGGACAGAACCATTGATCACCATGGACACACCTGAAGAAGGAACTGGTTCCAGCAAAGACGATTATATTGAGAAGATCAACATTCCTTCTGCCCTTATCAGCAAATCACTAGGGGATAAAATCAAGAGTTCTCTCTCTAGTGGGGAAATGGTTAATGTAAATCTTGATTGGAGAGAGGCTCTTCCTCACCCTGATGAGAGAGTTGAGTATGAGTTTTGGACAAGTAGCAATGATGAGTGTGGACCAAAGTGTGAAAGTGAAATTAACTTTGTCAAGGGTTTTAAAGGGGCAGCTCAACTACTAGAGCAGAAAGGGTTTGCAAAGTTTACCCCTCACTATATAACTTGGTATTGTCCAGAAGCATTTATATTGAGCGAACAGTGCAAGTCCCAGTGCATAAATAATGGAAGATACTGTGCACCAGATCCTGAGCTTGATTACAAAAGAGGGTATAGTGGTAGAGATGTTGTTATCCAAAACTTACGTCAAGTATGCTTCTTTAGAGTGGCAAATGAAAGTGGAAAGCCTTGGCAATGGTGGGACTATGTGACTGACTTTTCAATCCGCTGCCCAATGAGAGAGAATAAGTATACTGAAGAATGCTCAGACCAAGTTATCAAATCTCTTGGTATGTTCGATACACTTTGCAGTGGACTTGTGCTTCACTTTGCTGTTTGATTTTGAGTGTACGCCAGAACTCTTCCAATCTTGTAAAACTCATGGCTTTTTCTTTTTGTTCGCATGATAAGAGATTATCAGTTATACCCTGAGTATAAAAGTTAACACAGTCAACTCATCAACAACAACATTTGAGATTATTTTTTAAAGTAGTTATTGTGAAAGACAACAAACTTATCATGCATGCATGATCTGTGATTAGATTACGGTACAAAATTATTTTACATTACTAGTATGTAGCATAGTTTCTTACATAATAATACAATTGTCATCTTTTGCTAAATGTTCATGTCATTGCTTTTGAAGTTTCACTGCTATGTAAAATGCTCCAGCTTTAATGTATATGTGGAACGAAACCAAATTTGTATCTTCGTTATACAAATATCACAGCCATTATGCTCAAAATCAGCATAAAAATAAAGTCATGGCTATAATTTTCTTTATCTATTGGCTAAAATTTAAGTAGACTTCTCATTTGTAATCTCAAATTTTCTTTTGCTACATTATTCTAATTACGGATATGTTGCATTCTTGTTCACTCTTTCCTCGTATACTTTAAGGTATCGACTTGAAGAAAGTTAAAGATTGTGTTGGAGATCCTGATGCAAATGTCGATAACCCTGTTCTCAATAATGAACAGGATTCACAGGTTTGTCTTATAGGGGAATATAGCATTCTTCTAGGATTGTTTCAGTTCTCTAATTAGACTCTTCTGTTGGTTAATGAATTTTTGTTTCAGATTGGTAACGGCGATCGTGGAGATGTTACTATACTACCTACCCTTATTATAAACAACAGACAATATAGAGGTTTGACAACCTTTTGAATATCTTCGTGCCTGTTTAACCCTGTTCTGCTGTGTAATTTTAATTTTCTACCACTTTTAGGTAAGCTATCAAAAGCAGCAGTACTCAAGGCAATATGTTCTGGCTTCCAAGAGACTACTGAGCCATCAATTTGTTTAACTCCAGGTTCCTTTTTTGCATTTCTTCTTTTTCTCCTCGTACCCCTTCCAAACATCCTAGGAGAAGAACCAATAAATTAAATGTTATCAACTCATCTTTCAGTTGGCAATGTGTAATATATGTTGTTGTTTTGGATAGAACTGATATCATGTACCTTTGCTTATCCTTTGCAGACATGGAAACCAACGAGTGTTTGCAGAACAATGGTGGTTGTTGGCAGGACGCTACTGCTAACATTACTGCGTGCAGGGTATTTGGTTAACTCAATCTTGTGCCATATTTTTGTGAATGTTTATATTAGTGTACTTCAATACATGTGGAGTAAGGCTTGGTTTTTTCACTTTCAAAATTGTAGGACACTTTCAGAGGAAGAGTATGTGAATGCCCAGTTATACAAAATGTGCAGTTTGTTGGTGATGGATATACCCATTGTGAAGGTAACTTTCTTTATTTAGATCAATTGCTCCATGTGATCATCTCATGCTATAAAGTTCAAAATATAAATTCACCTTCACACATTTGTATTCCAAAGCAGCTACAGGGGCCTTGAGGTGTGCAATCAACAACGGAGGTTGTTGGAAAGAAACCAGAGGTAGCACGACTTTCTCTGCTTGTATTGTAAGTAATCCTCTTCGTCCTCTTTTTCATTATCTTGCATGCATCTTTTTTTCTTCTAATGCTGCTGATATATGCCTTCTTTCTTAAATGATTATGCAGGATGACCACACCAAAGGTTGCAAGTGTCCACCTGGATTCAGGGGAGATGGAGTCAGAACCTGTAGAGGTACTTTGACATTCAAAATTTGTTTGATCTGTTCTAATCTTAGTAGTTATAAATCTTCTTACAACATCTTCCACATAAACTTCCAACTTAATGAAAAGAGCATTCGATGTTTTTGTTTTCATGATAAAAATATATTTACTTTTTTTCTTAATACATTATTAGATATTAGGAGAATTAACAGGAGGTTAGTGTAGGAAGATATAACATTACTCTTCTAGTACCTATCCTTTGAATGGCAAATACATCAATCATGAGCTAATCTTGGTAAGAATGTTCGAATATGATCCTACAATTGTGAATAGTTATGCCATTAGCTATTCTGCAAATCTGACATTTTTTTCTTAATATTTCTTGTTTTGATCATGTTGCAGATGTGGATGAATGCAAGGAGAAATTGAACTGCCAGTGCCCAGAATGTCAATGCAAAAATACTTGGGGAAGTTATGAATGCTCATGTACTGATGGTTTGTACTACACGCGAGAAAATGATATGTGCATTGGTGAGTTTTTATTTTTAACATTTTCTGACTTTGTATGCCATTTTTTTATGCCTGACTAACTTGATCAGCAGATTTTGTTCACTCGTTAAAATTTGATAGATGATTCTAATGAAAATAGTCCAAATATGAGACTAAGTCCCACAGTGAATAAAATAATAAAATAAAACATCATATAAGTTGAAAAACCTATAAACCTAATGCTCGAAGTTTTAGATTAAAAGTGATGTTAGATCCTTATATGGGTCCCATAAATAGACCTATTAGATTCTTCACAGAAAACATGACTTTGCATTGGTTGGCACATTGGAATTTTATTTCTATTTATGGTGTATGTAGTTTGTAAATTTTTTTCTGTATGTTGATAATCTTTGCATGGTTGTTGAGACTGAAATTATAATTTATTCATTTTCACATTTGCGGTATCTTACAAATATGCAGGAAAATATGCTGCTTCAGTGGCCGGTGGGGGCATTGTTTGGATGGTTATCATGATATTGGCTGTTGCTGGTGCTGGGGGGTATGCATTTTACAAGTATAGAATCCGGGTATAATTCTAACTCATTTGATTATCCTTTAAACATTGTGACTTTGATAAATATTCTTTAAGGCAGATGTAGATAAAAAGATGTTATGTTAATTTGAATTATTTCAACATTTATAGTCTTCAAAACATAAAACATCCATTTTCCCAGTGTTGAGGTAACATGCTGCATTGGTGAAAAGACAATCAGTTTTTTCCGTCTTTCTTTTTCTGATGTTTTAGTTATAATACAAGTGCAAAATTTAAGCATTGTCATCCTAAACTCGTTTGACTTACAAGAGGAAACATTTTTCTGCAGAGATACATGGACTCTGAGATAAGGGCAATTATGGCCCAATATATGCCCTTGGATAATCAACCGGATACTTCTATTCAAACTCAAGGAGATGTCTAGAAAGTCTGGGAATCCCATCTCTATGCAAAGATGAATTTGATATCTTGGACATTCTCTACAGTTGGTTAGTTATTAACACAGATACAAACTGCTTAACCAGAGGATCCTAGCATCAGGCTTAGTTAGTATCATCCTTACCCCTCAAATCTCTTTTTCTTTCTGTTTCTTTTCCTTTTTTTTTTCTCTTTTTCTTCCCTCGAAGTGGATGGTTTGTTTTTCTGAGGAAGCATTGATATGGAGTATAGTCATGTCCTTTTACTAATTTAGGCAACTAGAAATTGGCATCATATTTCTATTCAACTGGGGATGTTAGATATGGCATGGAAAGAGACATTATTTGGTAGAAATTATCAATTTTGCTATCTTCTATTATTTTTTTATACCAGTTTGTAAATTTTATGAATAATATCTGTAGTTTGTTGCTGCCAATGGACCTACTAAATTAACTGTAAAGCTCTCAAGAGTCAGAACCAAACTTAAACTTTCAACAGAGCTCTTGCCAGTTAATTGGAAAATGTCTTGACTGATAGCTCAAATATCCAGTTTATTTTGTATCTGCTAACCCTAGCTTAAGGCTGCTACCACATTGGCACAACAATTGGGATTATAAGAAGAATATGTAATCCAGAAAGAATATGCAATTCAGAGCTTAATACAAAAATTGGTATCATCGTAAAACTATATCCTCAAAATTGTTGCCATAATTTTAAGGTTGAATATGTACTAAGTCACTAATTTTATGATAAAGTTGGAATCATACAACAGATAATGTTAAAGGAACAACTTACGGTTTCCAAGCACCAGAATATGATATACAACAGCAAGACTAAACTGCACAAGAATAGAAGATTTATCACAAGGCACAAACTGACAATTTATGATAGGCTGAATCTACCAAAAAAACGAGAGGAACAGAAACCATGCAATGTCTGGCTATTATTTGTTCAAAACCATCAAGAATTGTGCTCGTAACTTTGGAGCCTCTCAACAACATGACTCATGCTGGGTCTCACGTCTTTCTCTTCCTCTACACATTCCAAAGCCACCGTAGCTAATATCTCCATTTCATTCCTATCATACATTGATCCCAAAGCAGGGTCAACTATTTGATCCACCCAAGATGATCCCACTTCTGACCCTTTCTTCCTTTTCTCCCTCACCCATGTCACTAACCTCGCATGATTATGTGATTCTGCATCTAATTCTGTGAGTTGGATACCTGCTGTTGGGCTCCTTCCAGTTATCATCTCCAAGACAACAACGCCATAGCTGTAGACATCCACCTTGGAAGTGATTGGCAAGTTAAAAAGCCACTCTGGAGCCATGTAACCTCTTGTTCCTCGTATCCTCGAGAAGGTTGAATTGTCGAGGTTGTTCCGGTTAAGTAGCTTAGACAAGCCAAAATCTGCTACTTTAGGTTGGTAATCAGAGTCAAGAAGTATATTTTGGGTCTTGATATCACAATGCAGAATCCACTCCAAGCATTCTTCATGCAAGTAAGCAAGACCCCTTGCAGTTCCCAGAGCAATGTTATACCTCTTGGTCCAATCAAGAACATTTGAACTCGATGAAAGGTTCTGAGCTAAAGAACCATTCTCCATGTACTCATAAACCAACAACCTATACTTTCCCTCAGCACAAAACCCTAACATGCCAATTAAGTTCATGTGGTTAAGCCTTCCAATGATGCTTACTTCAGCCAGGAACTCACTTTCTCCTTGGTTTGCCACTTCATGTAGTCTTTTTATTGCCACAACCCGGTCATCAGACAAGACACCTTTATACACTGTACCTCCACCACCCCTTCCAATCTCTTCACTGAAACCTTTGGATGCTTGTTTCAATTCTGAATAACCGAATTTCCTGAACCCTGTTTCTGCAGCAAGAACATAGGCATGCTTGTCGGCATTATTCCTAAACAAAAAACACCACATCAGAAAGAAGCACAGAACCTCAAGTCCTCCCAAGGCAACCGCAAACCACAGCATGAACCAAACAGACCCATTTTCTTTTTCTTCCACATACGGTCTTTTTAGTTCTTCCACTCTGCTATTTGCCCCACAAACCAAACCATTACTGATGGGGTTCTCACGGTTGTAAGACAAAGGCAGTCTCAGGTAGAACATTCCCGAGAAACTTGCCGAGTGATGCCCATTCAGCAACTGTGTCTTCAGGTAGCACTGACTACCAAAACTACCTTGGTCCGAAAAACTGAACTGAAACCCTTTGCATTCGCACAACCGCTTGCACTGATTCACACATTGTTCGTAAGTGTGATTCTGATAGAAGCCATAGTCATATCCATAAAAATCAAATTGAGCTAAACCCACGAAACGAGACTCATGCTTAGTGTTGTTGCACCAAGGATCAAAATTCGGTATGCAACCTTGAGTCCAGTCTTCAGTATCATTCCATCTGTGACCTGATAGCATAAATTTCTCAATGAACACTACAGGAGGAGACAATCATATCTATAAACAATTGTAAGGGGTGAATACATGAAGTGAAATGAATTAAATAAACTTATCTTGTAACTTCTAATCAACTTTTATACCAAAATTTGATTTTAGAATATGCATGGGAAAAGCTTAATTTATTAACATTACTTTCTTTTCACATAAGGACTAATTGATGAGTTTACCTACTCAGAAGAAAGTCAAATAAAAACCATCTTATGTACAAGATAAAACCAGTTTTTAGGTACAGTTAAATGAAAGAACTTCTATAAAAAAAGTTTGGATACTTTCTCCATAAACACTTATCACAGAAGAAAATAAGAAAGTATATATAAACTGAACCTCTTTACTGAGCTAAAATAATCATTCATACTTCAATTTTGACGAAAGTTCTTTTCTTTTAACTTCAAAAACTAAGACAGCAAAGTCGACTTTTAGTTCATGGAAAAAACTCAATGCGTTTTAACTTCTTATTTAGCACTTTTAGTAAGAACTTTATCCAAAAAGACCCCAAATCACTGTTTCCTCTACCACTTTCCTGAAATACCTGGAAGGCAGGAACACTTTCTTCCAGTTGTTGGGTCATTGGTACAATAACTGTTGGGTCCACAAATGCCATGAATAAAACAAGGTTGTTGGCGAATCAGCCCCGACACAACCCACTTCTCTTGTCCATGTTTCATGGTGTAGACCCGCACATTACCGTCGTGATCGAGGGTCAATCTCCGCTGAAGCACCGTCCCGTAATCGATGGTTCTGAAAGTGTAGTTGTCGGAAGAAAGCACGCCACCCAACTCATCAAGCACAGCAACCCTGCTATCGTTGAAAGTGGATCTGCCGTTGCTGTTGCCATTACCAAAGTTGTTGCTCTGAAGCCAAGCGTAGGGCCAGAAAACGCTAGAAACTCGAGGACCCTGGTACATGAGCCGCAGAACATTCTCGAAGTCGAAGAAGAGCTTGTAGAAACCGGAGGAGTGGTTGCTCCCGCTTCTCGAGGAAACGAGATTGGTGCTCCCTCTCAGAGGCTGATTCGGAAGAAGCGTGTCGGTTGGGAATTCGAAGCTCTGCCACAAGACAGCGTTGTCGGGGGAATCTTCGAGGAGTACGAGGTTGCCGGTGTCGTGCAAATGTAAGCGGACTTGTCTGGATGAGTTGGCGGTGCCGGTGGACCACACTTGGAACTGACCGGCGTCGGTGAGTACGAGGTTGCCGGTTTTGAGAAGAGAGAGTGTGGAGCGTTTTCCGTTAACCGGTTGGTCCCGGTTGGCCATCCAAACGACGGTGTCCGGTGAGCGCGTGTACCATATCGCGAAGCAGAAAGCGTTTTGTCCGACGGCGTAAAAGCCTGCTGTGAATGTTTTTTTGGGTGATAGTATGACATCTTCTTTGAAGTTCTCGACGGAGAGAGAGAATGAAGATGAAGCATGGAAAGTATGGAAGAAGATGAGAGGAAGGAGAAGAGCGAAAGACAGTGTTGAAGCTGCCATCAATGGATTTTCTCATGTTATGCTGTGCTTTGCTGTTTTATGTCTTCCTGGTGGGGTTGGAGTGGTTGAATAAATAAATAAAATGGAGAGAGAATCAAATTGAAAAGGACAACAAATGCAACTTGCTTTGGCTATGAATTATACCTCAACGTGAAGCTGATCCATGAAAGTGAATGTTGTCTCGTGTTCGATCTATTCTATCTCTAGGAAAAATTTGAAGGAGTTAATAATAAAAACGAGGAAATAGTCAATAGTTGTGGAAAACAAGTGTTGAATGTCTCAGTATCTACACCTACCCATCCAGAAAAGGTGGTAGTTGTTAAGATATTCTCCATCATCATTGCAAAACACCGCCATTGTCCTCTTCGATAACTTAATCTCTCTTCTTCGCAATAGAGGCAGAAGAAGATATAAAGAATTAATTGACTCTAGAAAAAGAAAATTAAATATATTTTATTCTCTAAATTTTCATAACGAAATTAAAGTTTATTTCTGAACCAAATTTTAATACAATTTAATTTTCAAATTTAAAAGATAATAGATACAATTGGGCTAAATTTTTTGACGTATTAAATTATGTTTCATATTCATATTTAAGCTCTTTATTTCATTAGATCTGATCTTATTCAAATATAATTTAATATATAAATAAAATTTAATGGTTTTAAGTTAAAAAGATTATATTCTTTTAAAATTTAGAAATTAATATATTTAAAAATTTAGAAGAGGGAAGAATTTTAATTTTTTTCTGATTGCAAACATATTTAACTAAAAAATACTCATTTTCAAGAATTTGTTATAAAATATGACTCCAAAAAAAATAGTCTAAGAAGGTGATATGTACATTTTGAAAATTTTGTTTTGAAATACATTTTAAAAATTCTATTTTAAAAAACTTATTCCAAAAATTCCACTCTAGAAAACTTATTTCAAAAATTTCAAAAATCTTGTTTTAGAAAACTTCCAAACAAATAATTCAAAAGTCACTTTAAAAAGAAAAATGAGGTTTTGATAATTTGGGATGAGCCAAGAGATTATGGTAATGAAGAAAAAAAACAAGTGTAAATGAATAAAGGAATGGGTTGTATTCTTTGAACCTTTGTTCTCGAGAAAATTCTCTTCACTCTATAGGATATTAGAACATCTTTTTCTCTAAAATTGAATTTCTATTTATAAAATAATGTTATAATCTATTGATGTTAGAAGATATTTTTGAAAGAAGTAACGTGCTGATATTAAACTGTGTGTCATTGTGGTATTGTTCAAATATGATAGACCAGCGAAATTCAAATTATCTTAAGATTTAATCTAAAATTTAATGTACTAAAAAAATTGATTTTTTTATGGACAAAATTTAGATATAATGCATTAAATTCATTGATAATTAATTACTATTTACGGATTACATGTTGAAACAAATACATATATAATTATTTGTAGATAATTTTTATTTTTTTTAGCGATAATTGCAAAATATGAGAGGTGAAAATAATTTTTATTTTTTTTAGCGATAATTGCAAAATATGAGAGGTGCAACTGTAAGACCCTAGAAAATAGCGTTTTAAAATGGATAATGGTTTAAAAATAGTGAGACTCGATTATTTTAATATTAAAAGGTGTTAGTATAAATAAAATTCTTATAAACGAGTTTTATTATTTTAAAACACATCATCTCTCTAGAAACTACTTTTCTAGAGTTCTCTGACTTCTCTCTATAGGTTTTGTCTCTCTAGTCGTCTGATTGAAGAACCGAGACCGTAGGATTGATCCTCTCGGCGAGCTCTTCAAATTGGACTGATCAGTTTCTCCGTTCGCGTAAGTTGAGTTTTCGCTCTCTTTTTAGTCTTTCTGTTGCATGCAAGCCCTCTTCCGCTTGCATGCGACGTTTTAATCATCAGTATGAGTATCTGCTGATCAGTGATCATAACGGTATGTCCTGATTGTTCTTGTGATGTTTCTATATGTAGATAGAGCATCCTGTGGAGTTAGAGGTGTTGACGTTTTTAAGGCGTTGACGTTTATAAAGTTGTCTAAACAGAATAACAGGTGAGGGAAGATAATTGTTTTACTTGAATTTCGTATAGAAATCATTCTGATGACTTTGAATTGCATGATTGATTGTTGTATGAGTGCTTGAACTGTGTAATTAAGTGTATGCTTGGATTGTGCTAGATTTTTTTACTGTTGCATGTGAGAACAGATTGGGAATATGGTATTTTCGCCTAAGCGAGCATCTCTCGCCTGAGCGAAAACACCAGAAACTCATCCCCTGTTTCTGCGCGAGATCTCGCCTAGGCGAGCTAGTCTCGCTTGAGCGAGAGTCACTCTCGTCTAAGCGAGACAGCTTAGCCTGAGCGAGAATTTGCCCAAAGTTTGGGTTGTTCTCTGTTTCGAGCCTCGCTCAGGCGAGAATGACTCGCCTAAGCGAGAGAGCCTTTTTGCCTTGGCGAGACCTTCCAGCTTGGGCGAGAACCTCTGCAGCTGAGTGCTATTTCTCTGTTTCTAATGGATGAAACTATGTTTAAATGTTAAAACATGAACTTAGTTACGATATGCATGAATTGTTATGACTGGTAATATGTGTGGTGAAATTGCATGAAGTTGGAATATGAGAAGAAGTGGTTGAACTAGGATTTCAAGAGAAATTCTAAGAGGAATGTTTTAGTGTATGTAAGGACATGAGGACTCCGTATGGGTTGGTATCCTGACGCTCCAATAACCATTAAGGCTCATGTAGAGTGTAATGGATTATGTCGTGAGGAGTAGCAGGAGGTCCTAGTCTGTGGACCCGATTCAGTCACAAACGCGAAGGGAACTTACCTTGGGAGTGGTTGGGTGATAACCCCTTGTGTCCAAACTCTGCAGAGTTTGGGAAACGTCATAGGTGCAAGCCACCCAGAGATCCAATGTCGCTTACATAATCCAGATATCGAGTCTAGAGTAATATATTTGCATTGTTTTTGGGGTGGTTTATGTGATTCTGGTGAAAATAAGAAAGATTGCATGATTTTCTATTTATAATTGAAGTGTATGATTCATTTAATCAGATTAGCTTATCCTTGCTTTTAGTGTGTCTGTCACGTGTTGTATGTTTCCTTTTGCGATGATCACCTATTCGGTGGGAGCAGATGTGGTTGCAGTGTCAAAGGCGCTTCTGAAGGATGAAGAGTCATCGTTTAAGTGTTGAGAAGGAGGTTTCCAGTGGGAGCTTTATCAGTGTTCATTTTAAGTATAGAGTTTATTAGTTTAGTTTAAGTGTATAAGCGATATATTTTTATAGTCATATCTTTTGTAAGACTGTATTAATATATTGTGTACACTGAATTATCTGTTTTGGAACTATGATGAAACTCCCTATTTTAATTAGTTTTAAGCTGCTGAAATTGGGATGTTACAGCAACAATAAAAAAAAACATCAATATTTATTAAATATGTAAGTTTTACATAAAAAAATAATTCACTAACACTAAAAATACAACTCATAATAATCATTTGAAAAATTTTACCAAATGGATTGACATTTATTCTTTCTAGCACTTGAAAGCCACCATCACCTCTATTCTAAAGTTTAAAGTTTGAATTTTATGTGATTAAGAAAATTTTCTTCATATGTAGTCATAATCAATCTCTTAATTGAAAGCTAACTTTTTTTCTTCTATCTTTGCATAATAAGTTATTTTCTTCTCTATCTCTTTCCTTACTTGGATGTGTAGGTCTTTCACAATTTTTACTTTCTCAATTCGATCACTACTCACCATAGCACCATTAAGAAGAAGAGATAGCAAATCAAAATTAGTTAAGAGACTAAGGACAATTCTAAAAAGTGAGAGAGAAATTGTAGAATAGTGAAGTTCCTTGTCTTAAGTAAAATAATTATTTTGATTTTCCTTTAACTTTTTAATACAATTAACAATAAAGTGTTATTCTTAAAGTAACATTTTTTTTATCTTCAATTTTTTGAGCATAGTACTTTATTTTAAAGGATTTTGAAAAGTTTGAAATAACTATAGGTCGAGAATAATAGATGAGAATAGGTGCATCGATAAATGTTCTTTTAATTTTTTTAAAGACAATTCCTTGATTTTCACCTAATTGAAAAACATTTTTTTTAATTATCTCATTCAAAAAGGCGATGTTATTATGATTAAATCTTAGACAAATATTTCATATAAGTCGGTTAACTTGTAAAATAATTTCACTTCATTTATATTTGATGTGATTGGTAAATCTATAATAATTTTATTATTTTTCCATTCTATTTGAGCTCCTTTGAAGCTCATAATAAACATAAAAAGATAACATTATTTATATTTGTATCGTATAGGATTAAGGTCATCTCGACTTACAACTAAAACCATTATACACAAGAAGAGGGCATGTTGGATCAGCTTAGCCAGCATCATATCTATTAGCACAAGTGACCTTGGTGGTTGATGAAGATTTAATGAAGCAAGTGCATGAGATTATGTGTGGTTGATGAAGAATTGAAGAAGAGTTGTTGTTGATCAAGTTTGTGAATTGTTGCATCCGAAGTTATCACGAAGATCTCAAAGCTTGAAGATTGTATTGTATTCGTAAACTATATGACATAGGATAAATGTCTTTTGTATTGTGTTTGTCCTTTTCAATTTGTTAAAAATGTTTTTAACAAGTTAAATGGCTTGCTGCATATAATTCTAGCATGAATGTATTCAATCAATTGAATTGTTATTCAATCGATTGATTTCAATTAAGTCAAGTTAAATCAACAGATTATACGGATAAATCAACATGTTGAATTCACTTATGAACAAGCTATTAAAGCTAGCTTTTCAAGGAGTGGAGTAACTCTCTCTTTGTGGATTACACAATGTGGAGCTGGTGATTGAAGATCTTTTGAATCTTGGAGCATTTTTGCTTGTGTTGAAGAAGAACATGTGTTTTGGTTGGCTAGGGAGAGCCTTCATCCAGGTTTAGTTGTTATTGTGCTTTTGTGTGGTTCCTAGGGTGATTATAGGTTTGTAAGTGGGATCTTACAATTTCAGGGATAAGATTCTTGTGGTATTTAAGAATTTTGGTGTTTTGCTTTATTCAAAAGTGTATTCTTTTAGAAATTTTATAAAACTTTTGATATAATGTATGATCAGACTCATGTTATCCTGATAAACTGGATGTAGCTCAAGTATTGAGTGAGCTATTATAGAAATCAATATTTGATCATTTCTCCCTCGTCTTGTTCTTCATTTAAATTACAAGAAAACTCATTAAATCAATCTTTGCAGACACAAGTATTTTTGTCATCCCTAATAACAAAGTTTATACAAAATTTGTCTGAATAGAATAAATCCAAAACATATATTTCAATATTCTTAAAGAGATAAAAAAGAAAAAAAAAAACAGTTTCTTACAGCATATTATAGTCAATTTATTAAAACCTGCTTCTTTAAGAATTATTAATTCGACCCTATAATTTTATTTTTTTTTAAGTTATATTGCTTGAAAAGAGTTCATTTCAATCCTTGTCTATTCCACTTGAAATCTTTTAAGTCTCTACGAAGTTATTAAAATATTCTCTTAATTTTGAAAGTTTACACATGTTTTGTTTACTTTTTTATAACATATATAAATATAAAAGAAAACAATAACAGTATAATATACTTTTTTGTTTATGATGTGAATAGATAACCGAAGATTTCATGTGTAAGTCATGTTTTCTGCCTTCCAATCACTCTATTCGAAAGGTTGACATTGAGCTACTCAATCACTTATTTAGTCTTCTTTGCAATTCTCTGAAATTTTCCATCTTCAATATTTTTTCGAACTGATTACATTTTAAGTGATAAAAGAATAGTCAAAGTGGTTTACTTTTAAATAATTGTTGTATAAGTAGAAATTACTATATGTTTGGTGAAAAAAAGAGTTTTTAAATTAGAAGTGAGTTTCTCTAGTCTACTGCATTTTTATATGCATAATGAAAAATAAAGATTTTAAGTTTCTAATTTTTATATGTTATTAATTTATATTTTATTTAAGTTTAATTGAATTTTAAGTCTCATAAATTTGAATATATGATATTTTGATTTATATAAACTAACGAGTAAATTTTATTATTTTTTAATTGAAAATGTATTATACATCTACATCACTAATGCTGATCAAAGTCTCTTATCCTCTTGTTATTAATTTTTTTTAATAAAAGCAATAAAATATTAATCATAAAAGTACATATTTCTTAACACTTTAACATAAATAAAAAAAATGAGATAAGATAATAATTATATCGTCCATAAAAGAAGTTAAACCATATAATTGAGAAAAAAAAAGTTTATCAATGTTGGAAACACAATCACCAATTTTTTCATTCAATACCCTTTCAACACTAACAAAATAACATTTTTATTTTAAACTATAAAATACTTTAGGGTGAATTAACTAAATAAATATAGATACTATTTTTTTATTAGATATTGGAAAATAGTAGGAAAGTGAAGAAAAGTAGATGTAAGCTTTTCCTTGTTCAAATTATATATTTTGACCGAAGGGACACGCAGGTCCCTATGTTTTTGAACTTTCATGCATACTTTCATGCACGACTTCAACTGTTCATTACTGCGTTTACTTCTCATTTCATTTTTCTCTAAAAAACCATCAAACTCATTTTTTAATAAACACTTTCTTCTCCAAATCATATATTTATATGACCAAATCTTTGAACATTTATCTTCTAAAATCACATTCAGCTCTTAATCAGTCTTCAAAAAACCACTGCTCATGATACCCACTTAATCAGTCTTTTTCATTGGTTTCTTGCCTTACAAAAATCAACCAACTTTGTTTATCATTAACATCTTAGACTTTTCAGTTTCATGAGTAACAATGACGGAAGGAAAGTACTAAGAAAAACAAGAGGAGATGAAAATGTTGTCTTCTTTGACTCTTTCGTTTTAAATAATGACACCAACTTCATCATTGGCACACAGTGTCATGCAAAATGGCATCTTCAACACTGTGTTTCGTTCTTCTCCTTTCTCTGATGTTGTTCCATAATTTCCATGCTTCGTCTTCTTTATCTCTTTCCGTCGAAAACTTCAAAAAAGATGTGATAGAGTCATCGCCGGAAAAAACATTCACAGCAGGCTTTTACGCCGTCGGAGAAAACGCTTTCTGCTTCGCAATATGGTACACGCGCTCACCGGACACCGTCGTTTGGATGGCCAACCGGGACCAGCCGGTTAACGGAAAACGCTCCACGCTATCCCTTCTCACGACCGGCAACCTCGTACTCACCGACGCCGGCCAGTTCCAAGTGTGGTCCACCAACACCGCCGCCGAATCCAGACAAGTCCAGTTACGTTTGCACGACAACGGCAACCTCGTACTCCTCGAAAGCCGGAACAGTTCCTCCGAGGTTGTGATGTGGCAGAGCTTCCATTTCCCAACCGACACGCTTCTTCCCGGACAATCTCTGACGAAGAGCAGCAGCCTGGTTTCCTCGAGAAGCGGGAGCAACTACTCCTCCGGTTTCTACAGGCTCTTCTTCGACTCCGAGAATGTTCTTCGCATCATGTACCAGGGTCCTCAAGTTTCCAGCGTTTATTGGCCGGACCCTTGGCTTCAGAATAACAACTTCGGGAACGGTGGCGCCGGAAACGGTAGATCCACTTACAACGATAGCAGGGTCGCCGTGCTTGATGATTTGGGGTACCTGGTTTCTTCCGATAACTTCACTTTCAGAAGCATTGACTACGGCACGGTGCTGCAACGGAGGTTGACCCTCGATCACGACGGTGGTGCGAGGATGTACAGCAGGAACAATGGGGAAGAGAAGTGGACAATGGCAGGGGAATTTCGCTCGCATCCATGCTACGTTCATGGGATTTGTGGGGCTAACAGTTATTGCAAATACGACCCTCCCAGTGGAAGAAAGTGTTCGTGCCTTCCAGGTATGAAAAGGAGACATTTTGAACTTTTCCAGAACCAGATTTCAGTTTTAGAATGTTATGTTCTTTTCTTGTTAAGTGTTTGATGAAAAGAATTGTGTGAATAGGTCATTCCTGGGTTGATAGCGAAGACTGGTCTCAAGGTTGCAAACCAACCTTCGAGATTTTGTGCAGCAGCAACAACAACAGAACCGAGGACGAGACTCGCTTCCTGCGCATACCTGATGTTGATTTCTACGGATACGACTATGGATACTTTGGAAATTACACCTATCAACAGTGTGAGAATCTCTGCTCGCAGATGTGCGAATGCAGAGGGTTTCAACACAGCTTCTCAGTGGAAAATGCTTTCTTTCAGTGCTACCCGAAGACCCATTTGCGTAATGGGAATAGTCAACCAGGTTTCATGGGGTCATTCTTCCTGAAACTTCCTTCATCTTCTCGTGTTGAGTTTGAGAACAACATAAAAAAGAATGGCTTGGTTTGTGGGGGAGATAGTGATCAGGGCGCAGAGCTGCTTCACAGATCGTATGTCAAAGAGGGAGAAAATGGATCGGTGAAGTTCATGCTGTGGTTTGCAAGCGCCTTGGGAGGAGTTGAACTGGTGTGCATCTTTCTGGTGTGGTGTTTCTTGTTTAGGAATAACAGAACGTTACCCTCAGGTGCTGAGGGACAAGGGTATGTTCTTGCAGCGGCTGTGGGATTCAGGAAATTCAGTTACTCTGAGCTGAAACAAGCCACCAAAGGTTTCAATGAAGAGATAGGAAGAGGTGGTGGAGGTACAGTGTATAAGGGTGTCTTGGAAGATAATCAAATCGTGGCGATAAAAAGATTACACGAAGTAGCAAACCAAGGAGAGAGTGAGTTTCTGGCAGAGGTAAGCATCATTGGAAGGCTTAACCACATGAACTTGATATGCATGTTGGGGTATTGTGCAGAGGGAAAGCATAGGTTGTTGGTTTATGAGTACATGGAGAATGGTTCTTTGGCTCAGAACCTTTCATCAGCTTCAAATGTGCTTGACTGGAGCAAAAGGTATATCATTGCCCTGGGAACAGCAAGGGGTCTGGCATACTTGCATGAAGAATGCTTGGAGTGGATTCTGCATTGTGACATCAAGCCACAAAATATACTTCTTGACTCTGATTACAAACCAAAAGTAGGGGATTTTGGGTTGTCTAAGCTACTTAACAGGAACAACCTCAACAATTCAAGCTTTTCAAGGATACGAGGAACAAGAGGTTACATGGCACCTGAATGGGTGTTCAACCTGCCAATCACTTCCAAGGTGGATGTCTACAGCTATGGCATTGTTGTGTTGGAGATGATCACTGGAAGGAGTCCAACAACAGGTGCTCCAATCACAGAGTTAGAAGCAGAGTCAACTCATCATGAGAG
>Ga0214542_1007245_pt1 | contig 19445 bp, 8 predicted proteins | sample CNSS1metaG_FD_160096 | JGI IMG/M metagenome (GOLD analysis project Ga0214542, IMG submission 160096) | Root nodule microbial communities from cowpea collected in UCLA plant growth center, Los Angeles, California, USA - CNSS1 | ecosystem: Host-associated > Plants > Roots > Nodule | place: USA...
TTAGAGCTTTGCATACTTGGCAACATTATTTGCTTCCTAAGGAATTTGTAATTCATAGTGATCACGAATCCCTTAAATATCTTAAGAGCCAAGGTAAACTCAATAAAAGACATGCTAAATGGGTAGACTTTATTGAACAATTTCCTTATGTTGTTAAGCATAAATCAGGTAAGGCAAATGTTGTAGCTGATGCATTATCTAGGAGGCATGCATTATTATCTATGGTTGAAACTAAAATCCTTGGTTTTGAACTGTTTAAGGAATTATATGTGGATGACCATGATTTTGGTGAAATCTATAAAAATTGTGAAAAAGGAGCTTTTAAAGATTTTTTCAAGCATGAGACATTTCTTTTCAAAGGAACAAAGTTGTGTGTGCCTAAAGGGTCAATGAGGAAATTATTTGTAAAAGAAGCTCATGAAGGGGGCTTAATGAGACATTTTGGGGTTCAAAAGACCTTAGACATATTGCATGATCATTTCTTTTGGCCTCACATGAAACATGATGTGCACTCTTTTTGTAATAAATGTATCACTTGTAAGCGTGCTAAATCTAAGTCTATGCATCATGGGATGTTTATGCCCTTACCTGTTCCTAACTCTCCTTGGACCGATATTTCTATGGATTTTGTTTTGGGTCTCCCAAGGTCCAAAGGGGGAAAAGATTCTGTTTTTGTTGTGGTTGATAGGTTCTCAAAGATGGCCCACTTCATTCCTTGCCACAAGAGCGATGATGCCAATCATGTGGCCACTTTATTTTTCAAAGAAGTGGTAAGATTACATGGCCTTCCACGGAGCATTGTCTCAAATAGGGATGTCAAATTTGTTAGCTATTTTTGGAAGGTCTTGTGAGGTAAGTTAGGTACAAAGCTTCTCTTCTCTACAACTTATCATCCTCAAACAGATGGTCAGATAGAAGTGGTTCGAAATTGAGGACAACTTCGATTCAAGAAGGAGGGAATGATAAAGGACTATCCCTAGATTCCATACAAGAAGAACTTGAAGATGAACCTTTACAATTCAAAGGACCTATGACAAGGGCAAGGAGCAAGAGATTGGAAAATCACATCTATTCAAGACTCTTGGTACTACAAGCAATTGTAAGTGGAAATTCAAAGGATATGAAGATCATGGCTTGGAGCACTCTTGAAGGATAGTTATTAGGAAATTAATTTATATTTTTAAACTTTGGGTTTTCTTTTTTGAAAATAAGTTATGCTTTTGGGCTTTGGGCTTTCTTTTATAAATTAGTTTATGTTTTGGTTTAGGCCTTCTTGTAGGGTTCTTAGGTTTTCTTAAACTCATGTGCTTATATATAGAGGTACCAAAAACTATTGTAGACACTTTTAGTCATATATTGAATTTGATTTCATTAAAGAGAGGGTTCTCTTTGTTCTTGGCTTAGGCCTCTGGTTCTTATCAAAGATTAACAATTTTGTGGAGAATCTTCATTTGACTTATCAATCTGCTAGATTGTGGCGTCCTCCATCTCTGTCTTATTCCGCGTTTTTCTCTGATTTATTCGTGTCGTGCCTCTTGAGGGTTCAAATTCAGAAACGATCATACTCTTTCTTGGATAGGATCGTATCATATTTAGATTGTTATTTTAACAACCTTGATAATATGTGTTTTAGTTATCTTTTATGAAATAAATTCAATGATCAGACTCTCTAAACACAAATTTAATCGAATTGAAGTATAATAGTGTGGAAATTTGTACTCAAGAAGATAAACAAATCAAACTCATAGAAAATAAAATAGATGTAAAGACTTACAAATTGGAGAATGATGTGTCACTTGTAAAAGAAGAAAGACTTCATGTTTCTCCAAATCAATAATCACTACCTAACTCCACATAATTAAGATAAGACTCCAAAAGAATTCTTTCTCACAGAAAGTATCAAAAATTTCTCTCAAATCGCATATATGCAAAAGTGTCTTACAAGAGAAGAAACATGACTATATATAAGAGATGTCACCTCGCAAAAGCTGACGAAAATAAGAACTAGATGACCTTCATGAGGCATGTAGATTCCTGCCCTTAAGGACTTATTCGTGGTGTATTGCGCAAGTCCCCTGGGATACAACAGGAACTTCCCGAATTTTTCGAGGATCTCAGAACTAGCAAGAAAAAAAAAATCTTTAAAGAGTAAGTAACCCAAGATAGACTAAATATAAAAGGAGAGAGAGAAGCTTAAAAAAGGAAAAGAAAAGAATGAGAGGTGTGTCTTTCAGATGAAGCACAAGATACCTATTTATAGGTAGAGAGAGGGATTGAGATTTGTAACCGCCACCAACAGTGTTGTAAATGACAAAATCGAAGCTATTACATCAATGATGGTCAAATCGAAATTGCTCCCGCAACTTTCATACGTTTGCAATAACAATTAAATCATTGTTTTTACAATAATTCCCCACATATTGAAAAAGGTATGAGATAAAAAGAATGATATAAAATCTTGGGTCCCATATAAGATGTAATGCATCAGAACTGGTATAACAAGCTATATAAACCAGCCCTAGATTGAGAAACGTAACACATAGTGTAGTTGGTATAGCAAGCTATATGAACCAAAAACACTTAGTGTGAGTTAGTGGTTTATCAACTCAATACACCACCACAATTCTTGTTGTTATCGTTGTGCTGCACTTAATAGACCAATGTGTGCCTGATATTCATGAGTGCTCTAGAGATCATGTCAAGATCTCATACAAGCGGCCCCACTCAACACTTATATAGGTGATTTCATCAAGTGTATGCTACAAATCATACACCACCCATAAGGGATATGAAAATCATTAAAACTTTGTGTAAGCTAAAATTCCTTACACCTTAGAGAATTTTAATTACCAAGTTTAACCTCTCAATAATGCAATCTTAGCACTTTCACACACATAATAGGAATGAACATAATTGATTTGGAAATCAATTTAGTGCTATCAAAACTAACAAGTGACTTGTTTTTACTTATATGATCTTTATTCATGGGATCTCCAACCACAAAGGTTGGGTTACCATCACTTGTTTGTTTCAAGTGGCTTAAATCTCATTCTCCTCGATGTTACTAAAATCATATTTCTTCCTAGGGTTTTGTCAGAGGATTCTCAAAATTCAATGTCTTGTGCTTCATCCGAAAGACACACCTTTCATATTCTTTTCTCTTCCTTCTTCAAGGTCTTTTCTCTCTCCTTTTATATTTCTTTGTGGGTTACTTACTCTTTAAAGAGTTTTTTTTCTTGCTAGTTTTGAGATCCTCAGAAAATCCAAGAAGTTCTTGTTATATCTTGGGGGACTTGCACAACACACCACGAATAAGTCCTTAAGGGTATTGAATCTACATGCCTCAGGAAGTTCATCTAGTTCGTGTTTTTTTTCAGCTTTTACAACAATCTTAAGGACTTAATCATCGCAATATGACCATGCTTGTCTGCACAATTCATTCAATAAAATTATAAACCTTCCCTTTGTTCATGAGATGGGTTTTTTCTCACCTTCATCTTTTTCTTCCTATGGCACAATGTTCCTAGTGTCTAATATCACCCAAAAGGAATGTGCATCTCGTGTATCATATCTTACCACAACAATAATAGAAAGAAACGTTTTGCTCTGTCTTCTAATTTTTTTCTCTATTTTCTTCTCGAAAAATTGAAGAATAAAGAAATTGCATAGTTTCGTTCAAGTGAGGATTTGGCCATTGATGAAAGTGCTCATAATAGCTATAAAGTCGCAAATGAAGGACGTGTGAGTCCCACACGACGAGGGTTGGCGGAGAAAAGGGAAAAGTTTGGGACATTTTCCAATTTATAACAAAATAATGACCATGTTTTTCTTACATCAACCATGTTGTTCTTAAATCAACCATTTACATAAATAACAACATATTAGATATATACAACAAAAGTTTGGGATAGTTCCCAATTCATAAGAAAAGCATTAACTCTTAAATTAAAAGCACTAAAATTAAGTGTTCAAAAAACATAGTCTAGTTAGCTTATTTCTTTTCCTTTTTGATAGTTTTCGCGGTCTTGGTGGTTGACAATTGAGCATAATCCTTGTATTAGGAAGAATCATTGTAATGCATAATATTTGGTAATAATCTCTTAGCTGGAGTTCCACATACATCATTATCTGGATCATTCTCAGTTGTTCTGCTTAAACTCATGCAAAAATATATAAATGCTTTCATCATTTTGGTACATTGATAACAATTTTCAAATAGAGACAATGTAAATTTCAAATACACTTACTATGTAATTATTAGTGTCCATTGCCAAATTACATACACCTTTCCCACACCATTTTGCAATCTATCAAGAACACCAACATTTACAATAACATTGTATTAAATCATAGTCCACTTAAGTCACAAATTCTAAAATTAGTCATTATATGTAAATAAATAAACTTTAAGTTGAAAATAAACTTACCATGCCATTGGAACTGTCAACTCCTAAATCAATTGTGACTTTATCACTACACTCAACAATCTATTAAGAATACAATGATATAAAATAAGATAACAAAAATTTGAAAATTGATTTCAACATAAAAGTTAAATTACTTGTATTGGTTATATAAGACTTTTAACGTGTTTCACTACTTCTAGAACATTTGACACTTTAATTACTGATGCACATCTAGTCATTGGTTGGGTCCTGAACTACAATATGTATGACATAGTTAATAACTAAGATATGAATATACTAACTTGAAAATAAGCATCACATTATCCTGATCATAGTAAGTGCATTTGAAAGAATATGTTTCATAAGTTCTTTTGTTGCAATGGTTGCAAAGCAAATAGTACAAACTTACATTATCCCAATTAAACTTAACTGTGGTTGAAACAATTACACATATCATTTCCTATATCCAACAACAATAGTCAATGTCAAACAATTCATATAAGTTGAAATCTATCACAAAAAAATACAACAACTTTAAACACACCTATTTTATTGTTGGAATATCGGACAAACTTTTTGCAACACATTTATACCCGAACCAATCTATATCACTACATTGGGATAACTGCTTCAGTTGACTCCTAGCCTGACTCATAATCAATTCCTCAGTAGAAATTATGTAGTTAAAGTAATCATCCAAATTCTTTTAGACCGCTATTATTATATGAAGCATATATAATTATATATAAAGTATATGGTTGGAACTGAATAACTTACTGATTTAAAACTTTCTTTAAATTGGATAAGTTCATCTATATCATAATTCATGATTAATTTGGAACCATTCCACAAATTAGATACTAAAACTGACCATTCTCCTACTCAAAACACCATTAATTAGGAACATAATAAACAACTCAGCGTAATGAGAAAATTATATTGAACTACCTATGATTAGTTTGACCTTGGCTTGAGTAAGAATAAGCACAAGCTTCTTCAAATTCGATTTCTCATTACACATCTCTAGAAACTTCTTGCAATAATCATCTATAATGTACACGAAACTACACCATCGCTGCATATCCATAAGTTTTTAAAAGTTAAATCTATGAAATTCGCAAAAAAATAATACAATTATTTTATATTACCTAGGGTCCATCAAATTAAACACAATATTCTTTGACTGCGGCTTGCTTTAACGTTGTCCACAACACCAATCAAATCTTAATTTCATGACATAAAAGACATAACTTTATTAAACAATGGTGTTATTCCCTACTTTTAAAATTTTCATTTTAATTTTAAACCAACTCTAACTCTAAATTAAAAATATTGAATAAAAGTGTATATAACATTTATATAAAGATTAAATTTTGTCTCATTTAGAGAGGGACAAAATTACTCAATTTAAAAAAAAAAAAAACTAGGATCAAATTGAACAAAACTAATGAATATTCGAACCAAATTGAATATAAAAAAACGACTGAGACACATGACATGATATTGGCTTGACACATGGACATTTTTTTAATTAAAAGAAATTAAAAAGAGAAACCACAAAATTACACTTCACAATCACGGTTCACAATCTGTTAATTATCTTAACGACTTTAGCAAAATGAACCAAATTAAATAAAATTGATGAATATTAAAACCAAATTGAACAAAACAAAAATATTAGAATCAAATTGAAAAAAGGCTAAATCAACATTTAAACCTTAATAAAAATAATAATTAGTTATTTAAACTCAATTAATAATTAATATAATCATGTTTGCTATATAAAATTATTAAATGTATTTATTAAAAAATAAATTAATAGTAATATCTAATCAATCTTAAAAAAATATTAAATACTTTAAATTTGTAAAATGAAAAAAAGTTATTTAAAATTAATTAAATACTAATTAACATTAATTTTTCGTTTTAGTATACACATAATAATTACTAAATATTAAACACATATTTAATTATTTTCACCACTAACAAAATTTAAATAAATTAGATTTTTAAACTATAACTTTCTTTTTCATATTATACTAAAACTTAAACTTAAATATATACTATGTTATACTATATACTATTTACCTAAATAATAAATAGCTGTACATTAAATATTCGCTTAAATCCCACATTTTGATTTTAAAAATTATAGATTTAATTGAAAAATTTGAAAAATCAAATTACAATGAAATATTAAGAATCATATAATATAATTATAATATAAAATATTATAAGTGTTGAAAAGTTTTTAAATTATAAAAATATGAAAAATATAAAAAGTATATCAGATAAAAAAAGATATGTTAAAAAAAAATAACTTGTTATTTTATTTATATTATATATATATATATAACAAAATATAAAATTAAATAATTTTACGAGATTTTTTCTTAAAATAAAATTATAAAATTATTAATTTAATAATTTTATCTTTTCAAATATAAATTTAGACGGAATCCATACTCAAACAAGAGATGACACTTAAATGATCGTTTAGTGTACATACTATTTACCTAAATAATAAATAGCTATGCAATAATTCCTTAAGTAACAAATCTCCACCGTCACTGCAAGTGCCTCAGTTGCATCCACAATTGATTTAATTGCCGCGTCTTTCTGAATATTTACACTACATCGTTTCTAACTCTCTCACCAGTATCTGATGTGGCGTAACATGATTGGTTAATCATCCAAGTTTAGAAGAAATGGAACTGAAAACGAAAACAGCCTCGCAGAGTGAACCCTAAGACCAAAATTGGGTATTTAGGGTTTCTTTTTGTCTTCGTTTCTTACATTCCTCAGTAGTTCTCTCGAACATGGAATCCGAAGGTAATAACCCAATATTTCCACCAGCCTCCGATTGAATTGTTTTTGTTTTTGGATTATTAAACCTATAACGGAATGCCCTGTTTTAGGGCAAAAGGGTACGGTGAACCCGTCCGCAATGTTAGCTTCTCTTCTTAGTAGGAGAGCCAAGCTTCACGAGGAGCTTCGAAACATTGAGAAGCAGGTAATTTTTTTAACGTTGCTATCTGGGTTCCTTTGGTTGTTTCGAACGGAGTAAAACTGTCTCTTTCTTTATACGGCTACAATTTATTAAATTTTTTGTACCTATAAATTTGTGATATTTGTTATAAATTGTTTAATCTTTCACTTATAAAAAGTGTGTTTTTTTTTGTTGGGTTGGTCAATTGATTCCGTGTGCAATAATTGGATAACGTGTAATTTAACCTAAAATTGGCACGGCATGTGCTCCATTATATAATGTTCATGTATAACCTCGTGACTGGTACTTGACAATTTATACTCTTTAATCCTCATGGTTTTAAATTCTATGGAATTGAGGTTTCTTGTTGAATTGGGTATGTAGTGACGGACTTCTGGTTGAATGTGTATGCCCAAACCCCACTCCCCTGCTTAAGTTCATCAAATTGACATAAAAAAGTGAAGTTAAGCTTCTGAAGAGAACATTCCGTGGGCTTTGTAGGAAGCAGTTGTTGACATTTTCTTCACACACAGGTTTATGACATGGAGACAAGTTATTTACAGGACCCTGGACAGTGTGGGAATGTATTAAAAGGATTTGAAGGTTTCTTATCGTCATCGAAGAACACTGCACTGTATGGATTTCTTCTCACTTTCTCTCGTTCTTTCTTTTTTCTAGACTGTAATGATTTTCTTCCCTATCTCGAGTTTTCATAATCAAACAGCCTTTTCTTTCCGTGCTTGTAGTTTCTGGATTTTATTAATGCTGAAAAGAAATGACATCCATATTTTCTGCCAGAATCTGTGATTTTCATAAACCTACGGAAAATAATAAGAAGTGTGAGGCTGTGCTTTTCAAGTGTGGTGATCTGTTAGATGCTTGATCACTGCCATATTTATTTGGCCTTAATATAGGTGTTCTGTAATCTCGATTCATTGATGGTTGGGGAAAACTAACTCATAGTTTTGGTAACTTGTATTGATTCCTGATATCCACATCAATTGATACATTTCTGGGACATGTCTAGATTCATTCGTAATCAAAATTGACCAATTTCTTTTACACTGAAATAGAATTGTTCAAAATCTTGAGAAGCAGGGATACTTCATGAAGTGTGTCTTTTTATTCTTTATTATTTTCTTATGATTAATTTACGTGTGTTTTTATGTATGGAAGTCTCTGAGATGACTTAATTTTTGTTCATGCAGGTTTTCATTTATTTTAATTGATATATAAATTTTATCCTAGTTTGGCACCATGTTGATGTTTGCATAACATTATTGAATCAAATTTCTTCATTGCAGCTTGAAAAGGTCTAGAAAGTTTCAGCCTGAAGATAGACTCTTTTCATTATCTTCAGTAACCTCACCAGCGGTATGCTTCTGATGTTAAGTGATAAGCTTTCAACCAGGAATGTAAAAAAGAACATGCACTAACAAATGCTTTATACTTTTTCTAAGTAGGAATAGGAGTTATATATCTTTGTGCATTTCATCTGTTAAGTTTTTACATCCTTCTTAAAAAAATGGTCATAACATTGTACTTTTGTTTGATAATGAAAGCATTATCGTGCCAACTTCTGGGAAGAGAAGAGTGATTAGGACATGTTGGAAGAGTTTGCTTCTTGCAATTTGGGCTAAAGTGCATCCATGATTCTGCGCTAACATGATTTAATCCACAGCCAAAAGAATTGGCAAAGCAGAGCTCAGTTAGGAAGTTTGGGAAACTGATCTGATGATACCCTTTTGATCAGAAAACATTTCTGAGACCTACTTCTATTGAAATATAAAACTATTATTGAATTAGAGATTCATATTAGACTCTCATATACATGACTACGTTTTTGTTTTATATAGTTAGCACGTGGAATCAAATGTTATATTTGTGCTTAGGTCAGGTCCTGTCCTGTCATTTGATTTCAATTCCGAGGCATCTTACTTGTTAACAAATCTAAATATTACATAATTTGAAATCTTCAAACTCGACTATCAAAATCTAAACATTGATTAAGAAATAATAACATCTTTTCTGGCGAATAGGATGCATCAAAGTTTGAAGTTGGTGAACATAGAATTCTAAGCTATCCAACTCTGGATTCTTTTACTGGGCCTGATCCTTCCATCTGTTGACACCCTATCCATAAGATGAATGACCCTTTTATGTTTTCTTTCTCCCAATTTTAATTTTTGATGTCCATTTATTCAGTACCAGCATCTTTTCACAAGGTTATTTCTGACTTGACATGCATTTTATCTACTTTACTATAGGCAGAAGAGCTTGCCGCTGGGCGAGATGGTGAGTTTATATGGGCTAGGGTTTCAATTTCTTTCTTGGCTTGAAATTCGTTTATTTATTGTGTTCATTTTTATCTCAGATGGTAGATCAGACTATGGTCCTGGTCGTTCAAAAGGTGGAGGAATTTATGCTAATGGACAGTAAGCTTTCAACTATTGTATCTTAATTGTCTAGCTAATAAATAGCTTACTTTACAGAAACTTTCCATAAATCATTTCAAATATGTAAAGAATTCATGCTGTATGAACTAAAATGTCTGCATGTGTATAGGGGAAAACCAAAGAAAGGTAGAGGTGGGTCAAGAGATGCAAAGAGAGCAAGGGCTTCTAGTGAACATGATTTTGATTATGAAGATGATCCTGACCTGACCTTGTGATTGGAAGTTCTGCTTCCGTACCGAATAGATTGGCACTTGTTGCTTTCCAGTTCCTCTCATTGAATGTATATATTCATCTAGTCCTAATACTTGTGAATTTTGCACATTTGGGTGAACAAATGCCACATGCTCTCAGCCTTAGTGGAAGGCATGGGTGACCTGCTGTGTTGCAATTCAGCGAGGATACAGCAAAATTTTTCTTTGCACAAGTTTTTACTGGCTAGTGAAGATTTGTTAGCGTTGTAGTAATGCTGTACAGAACAAGAAAATAAAGTTAACTAATTTGAATTCTGTTGCCTGTAAATTGATTCTTTCTACTGTCTTTTGAGGTTTTGGCACGCTATGACGGCATAGTGGAGTGGCCATTTGAACATTGTATCTTTGCAGTTTAATGTTGCCGCTGCAACAGTGGCATTGATTGCAGCTGGAGATATATGAATTTGCGCATGTGAACATTTGAAAACTTTCAACTAATCGAGATATATGTATTCATTTTTATTATAGGATACATTACCTTCGTTTTTCATTTTCATATTAAGAGAGAGTATTTGTTGAGATCCAATCGAGATCCAATTTTTTTTTTTTTTTGCAATTTTTCATTGTCTTATCATGGCCTCGAAGTTCAATTGAAGGTTTTTTTTTGTTTATAAGTATCTTCCTCAGACAATTAAGTCGGATATGGATGGTCTTTGACTTGAATTGCCCGGAAATAATTTCATGTTAGTTGATACACATTTTTTTTATCAGGATTTAAATAGTTTTTTCCCTTGTGAATTTTCCTTATTCTTAATAAAAATATTTCCATTTTGATTCTGTATATGAACGTTAATTTGTTTTGGTCCTTGCTGTTTTTTGATATCCATTAGGTAGAAGTGTAATAAATTTATACGCTATTGGTTCTTGACAATTTTTTCCATGTTATTTCCCACTGATACATATATTTTCTTAAAATTTTATTTTATTTAAAGAAAAAATGACGAGGGACCAATTGTTAGACCTTTTAATAGTCTTCATTTAAAAAATTCTCAATATTGTGATTATCGTTATAAAATTAATTATATTATCATTATCATTATAATTTTAATTTCTAAAATGATATTTCGACAAAACTTTTTGACTCGTTTTTTACAATATTGACGTGGCAAGGGATTTTAATTTTTTTTTTGCCAATGCATTAATGAGACAAATCCTTACACGTGCGGGAACATTTCTTAGGCAAAATGAAAGAAAGAGAGAGAGAAGTGAAACATTGCAGACATACAGATAGAGAAGTGCTGGAAAGTGTGAAGCATTGCACCCGTGTGGGTGGGTTAGCGGAGACAATAGCTACCGGAAGTCCTTGACGACAACCATCTCATCATCCCCACCGTAGCATTGAACCGTTGTTGTGAGTCCATTACACATATTTCCCCCTGTGTATCGTCGAAAGGTGTTCCTAAAAAAACCCTTATTTTGTCTGTTTTATTTTTTGGAACAGAGGACCCAAAATTTGAACATGCAAAAGTTTGTTTATTGCTATTGTATGTCATTTCATATTTGAATAGGTTGTTGAGTAAACTGGGTGTCTGTGGCAGTTTCAAATTGTTATATTTGTCATGTCATCCGTAAGTGGGGAGTAAAGACTACATGTGTGGGGAGTCAAGTTACAAATTATGGAGCGAAGTTGTAGATTTTACAAGAACTGAAATATGGTTTTGTGATAACAAAATGCAGTCACTTACATAAATTTTGCATCATACAAGGTCCATTTAATAAACACTGAATATTCACCGTTGTGGGTGTTTGTGGCTCTTTCAAATTGTTCAATTCATCAAATCTTCCATATTTGGGGACTAAAGCATTAACATATGGGGAGTACTGGTGGAAAATGTGGACTGCACTTGCAGGTTGTAAAGAAATATAATTGTGATAATTTGATCACACCATGCAGTCACCAAAACACTGAATATTGACCATGGTGGGTATTTGTGGTTTTTTAAAATTATCAAAATTCACATGTCATCCGTAAGTAGGGGGTCAAGCATTAATATGTGGGGAGTGAAGTTGGATATTATGTTTCGAGGTTGCAGATTTTTTTAAAACAAATTTAAATATGGTATTGGGTTCACATTATTCACTCACTTAAACAAATTTTCCATCTTCCAATCTCAATTGATTGACGTGGGTGCTTTCATACTTGACAATTGCCAAAATACCCATATCATATGTAAGTGAGGAGTCAATCATTAATATGTGGGGAGTTAAGTAGGACATTTTGGAGGTTGCAGATTTTTTGAAATATCGTATTGGGATCACACAATTCACCCGCTTAAACAAATTTTCTATCATCCAATCTCCATTCACTAACGTGGGTGCTTTTTTACTTCACAATTGACAAAATACTCAAGTCATACTTAAGTGGGGGGTCAAGCTTTAATATGTGGGGAGTTAAGTTGAACATTAAGTTTCGAGGTTGTAGATTTTTATAAAACTAATTTAAATATCGTATTGGGATCACACAATTCACCGACTTAAACAAATTTTCCATCATCCAATTTTCATTCACTGATGTGGGTGTTTTCTTACTTCACAATTGACAAAATATTCAAGTCCTACATAAGTGGGGAGTCAGGAATTAATATGTGGAGAGTTAAGTTGAACATTATGTTTCGAGGTTGCAGATTTTTATAAAACTAATTTAAAATATCATATTAGGATCACACAATTCCCCGACTTAAATAAATTTTTCATCATCCAATTTCCATTCACTGATGTGGGTGCTTTCTTACTTCACAATTGACAAAATACTCAAGTCATACGTAAGTGGGGAGTCAGAAATTAATATGTGGGGAGTTAAGTTGAACATTATGTTTCAAGGTTGCAGATTTTTATAAAACTAATTTAAATATCGTATTGAGATCACACAATTCATCGACTTAAACAAATTTTCCATCTTCCAATTTCCATTCACTGACGTGGGTGCTTTCTTACTTCACAATTGACAAAATACTCAAGTCATACGTAAGTGGGGAGTCAAACTTTAATATGTGGGGAGTTAAGTTGAACATTATGTTTCGAGGTTGTAGATTTTTATAAAACTTTAAATATCGTATTGGGATCATGCAATTCACCGACTTAAACAAATTTTCCATCATCCAATTTCCATTCACTAACTAGGTGTTTTCTTACTTCACAATTGACAAAATACCCAAGTCATACGTAAGTGGGGAGTCAAGCATTAATATGTGGGGAGTTAAGTTGAACATTATGTTTCGAGGTTGCAAATTTTTATAAAACTAATTTAAATATCGTATTGAGATCACACAATTCACCAACTTAAACAAATTTTCAATCATCCAATTTCCATTCACTGACGGTGATGTTTTTTACTTGACAATTGCCAAAATACTCAAGTCATACTTAAGTGGGGAGTCATGAATTAATATGTGGGGAGTTAAATTGGACATTATGTTTTGAGGATCACAATACAATTGTAAGTTAAATATTGTATTGGGATCACACAATTCACCCACTTTAAGAAATTTTTCATCATCTAATTTCCATTCATTGACGTGGTGCTTGTCTTACTTGACTGTTGCAAAATGCTGAACTCATCTGTAACTGTGGAGTCAAGCTTTAATATATGGGGAATGTTGTTGTCAATTTTGGACTACACTTGCATCATAAAAAATATTTTAATATGGTATTTGGATCACACACTTAACTCACTTTAACAAATTTTTCATCATCCAATTTCCATTTACTAACGTCGATGCTTGTCTTACTTGACAATTTTCAAAATCATCAACTCAAACCGTAAGTAGGGAGTCAACCATTAATATGTGAGGAACAGTGTTGCAAATTCCTAATTGCTCTTGCAGGTGGTTAAAAAATTAAAATATTGTAACACATATTGCATGGTCCTTCATACAATTTCAATAACACAAATACTGCATATCCACCATAGTTCGTGCTTATGTTGCTTGAAAATTGTCAAAATCCTCAACTCATCAGTAAGTGGGAAGTTAAGAATTATTATGTGGGGACTAGTGTTGTAAATTCTGGACTGCAATTGCATCTTTAAAAAACAATTTAATATGGTTTTGTGATCACACAATGCATTCACTTACACACATTTTACATCATACAATTTCCATAACCTAAACATGTATATTGACTAACGTGGGTGCTTTTGGTCCTTCAAAATTATAAATTATGTCAAAGCTTAAATAAGTGGGGACTCAAACATTAAAATGTGGGGAGTATTGTTTCAATTTCTACATTGCAGTTGCAGATTTATAAAAACTGTCAACATATAAATGAACAGCAGAGTTCCAAATTAATATTCAGCAGAACTTCAACAACACCTATGTTCTTCATGTGGGCACCAATTACAAAAAATCAGGGGATCTACCATATGTTTTTACTCAACAAAACAAATAACTTTACCAAAATATCACACTCCGCTCAAATTAATTGAGACCACTACAAGCACCCAAATACGGATATCCCCAAATATGCTTTCTTCATATATTCCAAAGAGCCACAACTCTAGAAAATCACCGTAGTCTCCGCAAACCGACATAGACTGCTGGAAAATCACAACAAAGTCACAATGCAACGATTTCGATGGATGTTATTGAATGGGAGTAGTGGAAGTGGCCTCCTTGTGGACTATCAAATGGTTGTCGGCAAGCACTTCAGGTGGCTGCGGTCTCCTGTTACCCAAAGAGAGGGCTGCAATGCTTTTTCCTTTGCAGCAATTCCTTCTCTCTCTCTCTCTCTCTCCACCACTTCCTTCTTTCTTTGTATTTCATTCTCTCTCTCTCTCTCACTCTCTCTCTTTCACTCTCTCTCTTTCACTTTGCCTAAGAAATGTTCTTACACATGTAAGGGTTTGTCTTATTAATGCATTTGCAATAAAAAAATTTAAAATCCCTTACCATGTCAATATTGTCAAAAACAAGTCAAAAAGTTTTGTCGAAATATCATTTTTGTTTCAATTTATTACTGTTAAATTCATGTTCATCTTTTGTAAAATTCAATTAATATTTTAAGTTTAAGATTAGTTTAGATGGTCATTCCACTAATTTAGATATATCGAGCATTAAAAGTCATCCCAAAACATTTTTAGAAATATTTTTTCTATGCAGTGAGGATTTTTAATTCATTAAAAAAATTAAAATTAATTACAAAAACGAAAGAACATTTTGACTTACTTTAAAAATATAAATGATTAACTTGAATCGTTAGAAGTTAAATAAGCAAACTGAATTTAACTCACTCGAAAAATAAATTGGTAAAATAAAAATTTGGCCTAATAACAATTTTAATAAAAAATATTTATTTCTTTTCTAAAAGTTAAGAAATTGAAAAAAAAACATTTAATTTGACTTCCCTTTGCGAGAAGGGATACTTAAGGAAAAATAGATCAAACATTATTCAAATCTCAACCATTACTCTTAGGGTAGAAAGCGTAAGTCATTTGTTCTTTGATTGTAAAGTTGTTTCTAAAGTATGGAACATGTGCAACAAATGAGTAAGGATATTGAATGTCCACTATAATCAGCCTTACGAAAGCTTTCTACATTTTCATGTATTGGAACTCAACCATAAAGGGAATGAAATTTGGAAGGGGGTATGGGTGACTGTCATATGGAGTATATGGAAACATAGGAACAATGTTGTGTTTAGCAACGCCATATCTGATGCAGAAGAAATATTTTGTATGGCTCAACTAAGAGTGTGGGCATGGATGAAACATAAAAGCACTAAGGTAAACTTCTCTTTTTCGGATTGGTGCATATGTCCTATACATTGCATCGGATCTATAACATAGCAAACCATAAAAATATTGGACTACAAAGGTAAGAACATTTGTGAGGTGGGTGGTTAGATGGAACGCGGGAGGGGGTGGGGTTGAGTTTTAACAAATATATTCCAGGTTTTTTTGGATACAAGTGTGGATATAAAGAGCAGAAGGGACTCGAAGAATGGGCAATCGAAAACTACCCAAAACAAGGAGAAGGCATGCTATTACAATGTCAAAGGGTGATTGCTAAAACATTCACAACTGGGATGAACACAGGTCGAAGGCATAATCAGGAAAATAGCAAGCAATGAACGAGGGATATTGATGTGACAGAAGAAATATGCAATGTGTTTCCAACACCATGTGAAACCTTTATATGGAAACAAAGACAGTTGAATAATTTGATCAAAGTCCTGGAATCATAGCTAAGAGATAGTGATGAATGGTAAACCAACCACAAAAATTATAGGTGTGGAAAGATGTAGGGAGTATAGCAACACAAAAATTATAGGTGTGGAAAGATCTTGTATGCTTTATTGAATATGCTTCCCTAGCAATGCACACATAAATCTATATTGCTTTATGAGTTATAGATGTGATAGAAACACTTTTATTTGTTTGGTTGGTAGGGATCTTTGATATCAAATGTATATGTCATTAACCTTGATATATAAAGGTAGAATGACTGGGAACACTTTATATATATTTTTGTATACGGGTTGGAGTACCCCAAGTATTCCACTATATATATAAACACTTATACTTTGCTGATAAAAGAAAAAAAACTGTTAGGGTAGATTAGATAGAAAGAAGAATGGAAGAATATATCACTCAAGTAAATGAAACTCACTAAAGAGATATACAATATTATTAAAAACTATAAAATTATAAATGAAATTCATTAAAGAGAATAAGTTAGTTAAAATGAAAATGGTAAAGATATTTTCTTAATTTTATGATTTTAATAAATTTTAATGGATAATTAATAATATATTTAAATGAGTCACTTATTTAAAATTAGTAAAGAATAAGATGTTGATATTTTTCATTGAAAACTTTGGAGAACTCATTTTTATATCGATTCTTTGCAAGTTTAGTCTACAAGTTAATAAAAAAAAATATAGAAAATCGTTTTCATAATGATTCTTCGCAATTTTAGAAACATCCCGTTCTTCTTTCAGAAAAACTCTTGTGAAGTTTCACTAATAAAAAAACTCTTGTGAAGTTTTACTAATCAAAATTCGAGCGTAAACAAGCATTATTTTTTGTCACTTCTAACTTATACTAGTATACAACATCACTTTTGAAAAATCTTTTTAATCTCCTTCTGATATTAAAACACAAAGTATTCTCTAACACTAAGTTACTTGTTATCCTTTCAAAAAACTCTTGTGAAGTTTCACTAATCAAAATTTGAGTGTAAACAAGTGTTATTTCTTCTCACTTCTAACTTATACTAGTATACAACATCACTTTTGAAAAATCTTTTAAATCTCCTTCTGATATTAAAACACAGTATTTTCTAACACTAAATTATTGGCAACTTTCACTGGTATTTTTTAGTTCTCACTCTTAACTATAAACAAAAGTGTGTTTGATAAAATATGAGATCAACTCTTGTAGAGGAGATATACAATGATTGCTATTATGACTTCATTGGATGAAATATACGACTATGTTTTCTTAAAAACTAGAAGTTTAAAAGATGGTCGATCTATTACTTGCATAACATGTTCGTTGTACAATATTTGAATTTTGGATATTAAAACACGTTTTTTATTGTTACACCATTGAAACATATCTTTTCACGATCTTTATATTTTTGTAAAAGTTTATCATAAATAATTTATTTATTTTCAATTATTATGCTTTTGTATATGTGAGTTGTCAATAATTGTACAAATAAAAGAAGTTAACAAATTAAATATAGAACGAGTCTTGAAAATAAAGTATAACATATATGAGATATTATGGTGAGAATAATAGTTGATAAATTATTTCATCTTAATCAAATAAAAATATTCAATTTATTTTAGTACTCTTTTAGGAGTGTTAGTTTATGATACTATATGTTAGTATGATTGTATTAGTTAATCATGGTCAATAATCAACTTTTATCTTATATACAATTGTCATTTCTTTTGTATCTCTATAAATATAAACACTAATAATACAATTAAATCAAAACAGTTTGTTATGTCTGCTAATTCCTTTCTTCTCTATTCTATCTTTCCATACTCTAATATAGTAGTTAGAGTATTTTCCTTGGATAATAATATTTTGACTATTAAATTTTAACAATTTTTTTTATAATATTAGATAGTATTTTTTAAGTGATTTTTTTTTTAATTTTAATATTTCAAAATTATTTAGAATATGTCATGTATTGTTCAAAGAGAAAGTACCTGAAATTTAGTAGTAAAAAAATCATAATTCTTTTAAGGACGATACCGATTTCGCTGCTATATGCTTCTTGATTTCGCGTTCACGATTTTGGCTTCGTTCTCGATTGCGAATGTGATTTTCACTCTCGTCTTGGTTCGCGCCATTTGTTCAAGTGTTCACCCTCGTGATTCTTGCCTCGTTCTCGTTTGTGATCGTGCGTTTCGCTCTCGTCCTAGTTCGCGACGTTTGTTTTAGTGTTCGCACTCGTGATTTTGGTCTCGTTTATGTTCGTGATCGATATTTCTGTCCTCGTCCTTGTTCGCGCCATTGATTTCAGTGTTCACGCTATTGTTTCTCAGTGCTTTGCTATGTTCGCCTAAGGTTCTGAGTTGCTCTTTGGTGTTCTCTTTTCTACTTTGATTGTTAGTTCTAAGTGCGCTATGGCTACAAATTCGTTTCCTACTTCCATTGCGGAGAAATTGAATGATTCAAACTATCTTCACTGGCGCAATTTGTTGAACCAACAATCAAATCACATAAGCTACAACGCTTTGTTGTCAATCCTATTGTTCCGCCAATATTTCTCAGAACTTGATAATGCTATTGATGTTATCAATCCTGCGTATGAAGTTTGGGAGGTATATAAGATCAAACTATATTGGAACGGTTAAGTCTATGCTTTCCAAGTCCGTTCTCTCTCGCGTTCTAGGCTATACTCAATCTTATGAAGTGTGTGAGCGGATCCATGAGTATTTTAATCTTGATATGAAGGATCGTGCACGCTAGTTGCGGACTACAATGCACGCTGTCAAACTTGAATCTAAGTCCATGCAAGATTATTTACTTAAAATCAATAATTATGTTGACAAGCTTGTAGGTGTTGGTTTTCCAGTCCGTCATGAAAAGCATGTGGTTTCTATTCTAGAAGGTCTTCCCTCTGATTATGCTCGTGTTGTATCTGTTATAGAGAGCAAGAAAGGGCCTCCTTCTATTGCTGAGATTGAAGCTCTTTTATATGGTCATGAAATTAGGCTACATCGGTATGAACAGGAAAATCAAAACTTAGTAACACCTTCTGATAGAATATTAAAGGTGTATGTGAGAAGAAATAAGAACTGAGTTAGTTAGTTAGTTAGTCTGTTAGTAGGTTGTTTGGGAATGAAAGTTTGTTTTAGGAAAAGTATAAATAAGAAGGGGGGTAGT
>Ga0214542_1007246_pt1 | contig 19444 bp, 7 predicted proteins | sample CNSS1metaG_FD_160096 | JGI IMG/M metagenome (GOLD analysis project Ga0214542, IMG submission 160096) | Root nodule microbial communities from cowpea collected in UCLA plant growth center, Los Angeles, California, USA - CNSS1 | ecosystem: Host-associated > Plants > Roots > Nodule | place: USA...
AGAATACACAAAATTACATATATATATATATATATATATATATATTATCCATACAATAATTAATATTAACGAATAACTTAATTTATTATTAATGCTAATCCATAATAATAATTATATAGAGAGTAATAATTTTATATAATTTTATTATATAAAATATAACATATAAGTCACATTAAATAAAATAAACATACAAAAAATGCACATATTTAAATTGTTTAAATTTTTAATTTTAACATTCACTTTCTTCAATCATTTCTTTTCGACCAGCAGCATTGATGTTAATGTTATATATAATCTACATAATACATGTATTTCGTATTATTTTTTGTTTTCTTTTATAAAAGTAAGTATAAATGTAATGTTGTCGTATTTGAATTGTTTTAGTCATATTTCTAATTTTTAATATTTTTATAAGTTTGGTAAAATACTTGATCTACTTCAAAGTTCATTCAAGTTGATTTTTTTTCATAAGTTATTAGTCAAACTAAAATAAAAAATAAAGAATTATTTACGTTTTATTTGTATTAAATCATATTTTTTATTACATTCCTATACAAATTTTCATAAAAATGACAACTCTAAATTACATTAAGTTTTAGTTTCACGATTCAAGAAGCTTATAACATAAAAGACAAACAAAAATATTATTTATTAAGGTGTCAATATGGGCCTGGCGTGTCCCACCGATCTGTAGGCCTATAAAAATAACATGGGCGGGTCAAGACAATGAACCCGCAATGGCCCTGTCATCGAAGTCCACAGTCCGCGCGAGCTGACCTGTAAGCCCGCATAAAAAATATTTGCATTTGTGTATATGAGTTACTTTTTTTATGGACTATTGCATTAACGTTCTAAATTTTTGTATGACTGAAAAAAACAAGTATTATGTATTTTTTAATATGCTAAAATTTGAAGAATACATCTTGTATGTCAAAGTACGAATGTGAATATGATGAAAATGTTGAATTATCAACTATGATGCACATATACTGTGAAAACCCTCTCTCTGCTACCAACTTCACAGAAAGCAACACAACTCTTACCTTGCACTCTTCTCCTTCACTACTTCTTTCTCTGCCTTCTCTCTACCAGAAAACATTTTGAAATCACATCCTAAAGTATGAATTATTCTCTCTGTTACAGAATTCATACCTGAGGTTAGTTCAGAAGCACTTCCTCAAGTTGAGCCTTCCCTCCCTACGCGTAAGTCAATCTCAATTCCTCCCTTGTCTTCCAATTTTCGAATTTGGGTATTTCCATCTTTCTGGGTTGAGGTAGGGCCTGTTCTTACACTTGGCAATTGTAATTCAGCGTCTTAGGTTATGAGATTGAGGTGCCCCTTTTGTTGAAAAAAGTTCTTGCTTGTGGAAATTTCAAAGGTAAGGGGAGCTAGCCATTTTTATTCAAATTCGTATAACAATTTGTTTGATGAGTCTGAATTGCATGTTGAAGTGTTGAAATGATGTTTGAATTGCATGATTTTGGTATGGATTGATTGTGTGAAGAATCTGGGTTCTTGCATGTGGGAACAGGTTCGTAATCTGGTATTTTCGCTTGGGCGAGTGACTCTCACCTGAGCGAAAACACCAGAAAACCCATCTATGTTCCTGCGCGAAGTCTCGCCTAGGCGAGCTGAGGTCGCTTAAGCGAGAACCACCCTCGTCTAAGCGAACCCGCTTAGCCTGAGCGAGAGTTCGCCCAGGTTTTTAATTTTTGCCACTGTTAGAGCCTCGCTCAGGCAAGACTGACTCGCCTAAGCGAGACAGCCCCTTGCATAGGCTAGATTGTCTAGCTTGAGCAAGAGCTACTGCAGTGGTTTGCTTGGAGTTCTGTTTTAAAGAGTGAAGTCAGATGTAAAATTGTATTTTGTGCAATTAATCTCTTATATGTTTGAAATGTCATTATTAATGTAGTGAGTGGTGAAAATTGGATGAATATGAATTATGAGGAGTTGTGGTTGAAATAGAATTTCAAGGGAAATTCATATGAGCTTGTTAGTGTGTGTAAGGACATGAGGAATCCGTATTGATTGGTATCTTAAAACTCCAATAATCATTCACGCTCAGATAGAGCAGAATGAATTATGTCGCGAGGAGTAGCAGGAGGTCCTAGTCTTTGGACTTGATCAAGTCTTAGACGTGAAGGGGACTTACCCTGGGAGTGGTTGGGTGATAACCCCTTGTGCCCAAACTCTGTAGAGTTTGGGAACCTTCACAGGTGCAAGCCACCAAGAGCTCCAATGTCGCTTACACAATCCGGATATCAAGTCTAGAATTATATATAATTGAGCTATGTTTTTGTGAATGATAATTATGATATGAACTGTATGATTTCTCTTATTTTCAGTTAGCTCACCCTTCTTGTTTATGTATGTTTTTCCTTGTGTGCTCTCTTTTGCAATGATCACCTGCTGTTGGTGTGAGCAGAGCCGAATCCAGATGAAGATACCCCTCTCCTGAACAGGAGTTGATCGGTTGCATGGGTGTTCCGTGGTAGTTTTTGGGTTAGATACCATGGAGTTTTGAGATGTATAGATTATCTTCTTGTATACTTATGCTTGCCACCAGGAATTCATAGTATTGGTTTTGGATGACTGTATCAGCATTATATAACAATTATTTCCTACTATCTGCTTTGCTTGATCATAATATAATGTTTTATTTGGTAGTGTGAAAACTATTAAATGGGATGTTACATATACGATATGTGTATCGGATACGACACGTATCTGATACGTCGATACGTTTATTTTCAAAATAATAAGATACGATACATGATATATGAATATTGAAAAGTGTACAATAATTCTTAAACAAATATAATAATTATATGATTGTTATTGTATGAATCTAAAATTTCTAATTAGAGACCAATTATTTTGGTAATCAAAACCTCATAGCTAATGTTAGTGACCAATTAGAAACTAATTCATAATTGAAACTATTCTAAATATCAATTTAAAGACCAATTATATATTTTTTTTAAACTATTTTAGTTGTCAATTTAGTCACTATATAATGACTAATTATTTGTTGTCACTAAATTTGGTCATTTTTTCAAATATTTTCTTGTAGTATACTACAAATTTATAAATTAGATACTTCATTAATAAGTATTGATAAAATATCTTCAATTATCGGACATGATACGTGTCAGACACTGATACATGACCCAAATTGAAGTATTGGTGCATCATAGCTTGTCAATAAAAGAGAATGGGTAATATAGTAATTTTGGTAATATCTTCTTTTCTTATTATGTAATAGATTAGTCAATACAATTTTTTGTTTTTTTCCTTTTATAATTAGTCAGTATCCAATTACTTTTCCAATAAAAAAGTTTACTGGATTATTTTTTTTCAATAAACAAGTTTAACTGGTATTTAGAATAGAGAAATGTATGGCCTATTAGCTCAGTTGGTTAGAACGTTGTGCTAATAACGCGAAGGTCACAGGTTCGAGACCTGTATAGGCCATATGTTGTTTTGTATCCAATTATTTTTCCAATAAAAACGTTTATGGTTTATGGTTAGAGCAATTATTTTGGTAGTTAAAACCTTGGTAGCTAATGTTAGTGACTAATTTATAAATCAATTCATAATAGAAACTATTTTAATTATCAATTTAGAGACCAATTATAATTTTTTGAAATTATTTTAGTTGTCAATAATTTTTAGTTTTTAAATTGTAACCTAAATTGGACACTATATAGTGACTAATTATTTGTTGTCACTAAAATTGGTCATTATTCAAAGATTTTCTTGTAGTGTCCTGCAACTTTATAAATTAGATACTTCGTTGATAAGTATCATAAAATATCCTAAAGTATCGGATACAGATACGTGTCAGACATAGATACGTGACACAAGTTAAAGTATCGGTGCATCATAGATTATCAATTTATCATCCAACACCCCAAAGTCTATGCTTAATAATTTTGTGAACTTCTTAAAGTTTTCCAATTTTTTGAACATTGAAAGTTTTATCATAAGAATTTTAAAAAAATTATAATTTAAAAAAAAATTGTGGGCTGGCCCGCACTTATGCGGGGTGGACTTTTCAACCCGCGTTGAAAATGCGGGGCAGGGCGTTCCTAATGTGGGTCAGGCCTAAATGGGTCGGGTCAGCCCGCATTGCCACCCTTATTATTTATTAGAAAAAATTTAAATGTATTAAAAATTACTAATTATTTGTGTTGTGGTCAATTAAATTTTGAGTGTTCATTGTATTCTCGTAAGATTGTATTCAAATATATATGTATATATGGTTATTAATGACTATATAATGAAGTCTAAGTCTATGATATTTTCGGCCCTAAGTCAAAGATACTTTAAGCTCGTGTTTGACTTTTCTTATTCTCTTGTAATAGAGTGTTGTAAGGTGTAGCAAAATTCATGCTATGTAGGGTGTGGATGTACTTGGGTCAAAAGGTTGAGAATGTTTTCTATATGTTGTATAAATTTGCATATAGTGATTATTCTCTGTGGTTGTGATTTTTCTTCGTATTTGGAGTTTCCACGTTATATTCTTGTGTTCTTTGTGTTAATATGATTTCTCTGTTAATAGGGTGATTCTTGGGAGTAATGTTCTTAATTGATGATGTGTTTTTTCTCAACAATGGGATCATAGTTGTTCAGTAGGATTTTTCTTAGTATATTATGTGGTTGCAACTTAGTCTTATCTTCCATATTAGAAAATATTTAATTCCTTATTGTTGCCGAATCATCCTTAGTTGTTGAAGTTGCAATGAGAGATTTGATGGAATGATAATTGTCAGCATCATGTTGGTGCGATGGATTTGTAGTTGAGTTCTTGAATGTGCAAAGACCGTGAGTCGTGTTGGATCTGTAGTAGAGTTCGCATGTGGCGAGATGCTCCTAAATCTGCGGAGGACATCGTAGTTGGTGCTCATATGGCCCAGTGAGTGATGTACGATGGAGATATGATATGTGTTAGTCACGGTTTGTGGCATGTGCGTGGAGGAAGTGCTTTGCAATTTACATATCTGCTTCGACGAGAGTCAATAGTGGTGCTACGTCAACAAGTGTTACGTTGATGAGTGTTGTATCTCAAGCGAGGGAGTCAAATGGCACGGTAGCTGCGAAGTACGAATGTTTGATTTGTGGCTTTTCGTAAGGTTTGGTGGTTTTGCATAATGGGTTGCGGCATGGTTCCGACGAAGGGTGTATGTGGTGATTATACACGTGCATTGATTAACATTGATGGGGTGCATGAAAATTCTTGGAATGATTTAATTCGAAGTGAAAATTCTTAGGATAGTTTGATTGCAAATGGAAATTCTTGGGATAATTTGATTCCATGTGAAAATTCTCAGGACGATGATTCCAAGTGATACTCTTGATAGGAGTATGATTGCTGGTATAGGCAAATGAAGATGTGCTTATTTTAATCAGGATGGAGAATGTTGGACTGATGAAAATAATACGTCTTGGAAGGAAAGTCCCACATCGCCTAAGATAACTTAGGGGTGGTTGTTAGTGACTATATAATAGGCTCTAAGTCTATGATATTTCTCTGACCCCAAGTCAAAGACACTTTGAGGTAGTGTTTAACTTTTCTTATTCTATTGTAATAGAGAGTGTTACGATATATAGTGAAATTATAAAATTATTGCTTTGGAGGGTGTGAGTGCACTTATGGTCAAAGGGTTAAGAGTGTTTTGTGTATGTTATACAAATTTGCACATAATGATTATTCTCTACAGTTGTGGTTTTTGTCCGTATTTGGAGTTTTCACGTTATATTCTTGTGTTGTTTGTGTTAATCTTATTTATCTATTAATATAGTGATTCTTGTAGTAAAAACGATAATGATTTTAATTGACGATGTATTTTTCTCAACAATAAATATATATATATATATATATATATATATATATATATATATATATATATATATATATATATATATAAACATTTTTAATTATTTATAAAAATATAATCATTTTGATGGTTATATCTTGAATCTGAAGAAAGCTTTGTGAAACGTGATGAGCATATTGTTTTGAAAATAAAACAACTTTTTTTTTCATAAAAATTGTGAAAGATACAAAGAAACCCACTTTTAAATTGGAAGGGAAATTCCACACATAGTACTTAATGTCCAAAATCTGTCGGTTCTATAATTTTCATTAGGTTGACAATCCCACAAATACTTTTGCAACACTAAGTTGGAAAGTATAATTAAAATTCATAAATAACAATTAAAGTTCATAAATCACAATCATTCTATATTTTAATTATTTTTATTTTAAAATATTTATTACTATTTTAAGAACAATTTATTTATAAACTACCTCTCCAATATTTTATAAATCACTTAATCCAAACAAAATTACCTTTCTCGATGAAAATATATATATAAATCACTCCAATATTTTATAATTCCACCTTGTTTAACCTTAAAGATGCTAGAGTGGTGTGTGATGTTAAGGTGAACTCAATTGTAGTATTTAGGAGGTGAAATTAACCACATGTTCTTCACATGATGAGTTGGAGTGAAGTTTTCTTTGAATTGATGTGTCATGTTTAGCTAAATATATTAATTGTTAAATTGATTTATATTACTTAATATTACTCAAAAAATGCTTAAGATGGGAAATTCACTAAAAATAGGGTTGCATTTTGACCTTATTGCACTTAGGTGGTGCACAAACTTCGGTCAAAACATGAGTTAAACTGATTTTGCCTTTGACTTGAAGTAATTTGAACAGTTCTCAAAATTTATACAAAAATAACCAAAATCAGTTTTTGTTATTTCACTTTTTAGCACACAAATCGTTCAAAAGACGAACAGAGTGTTGAAAAAGGTAACATTTTTCTAGGTTTAAAAAAATACTAATGTTTCGTCGTCATTGTTTTCTTTCTTGTTGGTGATCTTTTACAGATCAAATTTCAGAATGCCATTTTAACGCTTTCACCAACCGTACCCACCAACCAGCCGTTCTCTCTCAAGTTTCTTAATGCTCCCTCTGATTCCTGTGCTTCATTGTTGAATTTCTGATTACACTTACGTAATCTCATTCTTTGTTTTATTTCGGCCAAGACATAAAAAATATTGCAAAAAAATTGAACCTTTCAATTCTCTCTCTGTCTTTCTCTGTTTCTCTCTCTTTGGATTCTGTAACAAACCAAGGCAGTGAGAAGACACGCAACACCGAATCAGAAACAGCACGAGAGAAAAAAAAAAAAAAACTTGCTTGCACGTTCTGTTCCCAGTGGTCCCATCTCCTTTCTTGTTCATCTTCTTCTCCACTTTCTTTTTATTCACCTTTTTCCCTTTCTCTTTTCTGGTTCAGAGCCATCCTTTGTTTCTCAGAAAACAACAAGGTATGCTTGTTCTCCTACACCTGCCTAATAAAAATTCACCATCTTGGTCGTGTTTGTAATCCTCTAAATGCAAATGGGTCTGTTGAAAAATTTGATCTTTGGTGGATTGAAATGGGATTTCTGAACCTCCCCTGATTCGAGTTTTTTCTGTTGTATTGGATTGGTTTTCATCTGGGGTGCCTTCTTATATTGATTTTTAATTTTTATACAAAGGAAATTGATTTTTCATCTCGTGATTCTAAAATATGTTTCAAGATGATCGTTAATGGTGGCGGTGTGGGAAAAAAGTTTTCTTCACCATTAAGTTTTTCAATGTGTTTTTTTTATGATTTTTTGTTGTGACTTTCGCTGAAAGATCGGTATCTGGTGATGGTTTTGCTTTTGGATGAATATTCTGCTGCGTTGATTTTGATTGAATTATGATATGATTCTCAGCACCCGGGTGGATTTTGTTGCATTTCTAATTCTTCATTGATTTGCTTAGATGATTGGTTGCTCGGTTAATGTGCTTGCTTGATGAGTGTCTTCTTTTTATAAAGGATCAGTTAATGGCAGAGCTTACTGTTTCACAATTATTATAGGTAGTCTTAGATTACCTATGTTTACAAGACATGAGAATGTGTTTTATTGAAGTTTGCCTGCTGGGGCATCATGATTTTTCTTTTTGGTTGTTTGATGACTTCTTTTCCTTTCTCTGTTTGTTGCTGTCTGGTTTGGTTCCTGTTACATTAATAGTTTCATACATTCTATTTTACAGTGATAAAAGAGAGTGTATTGTTGTGGATCGAATGAAGAAAATCAGATGTGTGAATCAGTATAAAAGTTTTTTCTTCTGTGCATTTCCATTTGGAGACACGGATCATAAGTTTGAAATCAAACGAGATCAATTATTTTGTGTTTTGGAAAGAATTTCTCTAAACTGAGACCAGTTTTTAAAAGTAAATTCCTTCTTTCTGCAACTTTCAATAAGCATTTTCATTCCTTTCTACCATAAGTGGTTTGTTCTTGTTTCTGAAGTTAGTTCCACCATTGCTTAACATTCTGTTCTATATGTATAAGCTGTATTTAACATTGGTTTTCTTTTTTGTTTTGTTTCAGGATTGTTTTCTGAATCTTGTTCTGCTCATTAACTCCTCTCATCTCCAAGATGGCCAATGAAAGTGGAGAATTACCAATGACCCCAGAAGTGACTAACTCACCCGGGGTTGAAAAAAGAAGGCATTTACCTGACAAAGCTAGTTCTGGAAGCAGTGTTGAAAAAGTTGTTCCTAATTATCTCAGAGCTTCAACAGGTTCTTGTCATGATTTTTGCAAATATGGTAAGAAACATGCGCATGAAGTGAAGGAAAGACGCTCTATACCTGATAGAGCTACGAGAAAACAGCTCCACCAAAGTTTACAAGGTAGTGTTGGTGGGATAACCGTATCAGTTGCTAGGCTCAGTGCATCTGTAGATTCCAAGCTGACAAAGATTTCAACAAGAAAACTGAAAGAATCAGTTGATTCCAAGATGGTTTCTGATACATCAGACACTCCTAAGCAGAAGCGGCCAACAAAGTCATTTGACAACCCAAAGGAATCACGGAACGAAGTTACGGTGAACCGGAGAAAATCAACGTTGGCCAAGGTTAATCCATCTCTCCTGAGGTGCCATACATCTCCTCCAATAAGACTAGAAATTTCTTCAATGAAGGAGGTCCAATCTCCATCAAAGTCTGCTTCCAAAAAGGTTGGAACTCCATCAAAATCAATATCTAGGAAAGTGGATTCTCCATCAAAACCAACTTCTAGGAAAGTGGAAGCTCAATCAAAATCAACTTCTAGGAAGGTGGAGGCGCCTTCAGGATCAATGGCCAATAAGATGGACTCTCCATTAAAACCTACTTTCAATGAGATGAGGAATCCCTCAAAACCAATCTCCAAGGTCAAAACTTCATCAAAACCATCTTCCAATGTGGTGAAAACTTCATCACAGATATCTTCTCTCAAAGGTAAAGAAGCAAATTTGTTTGAAAAACGTTTGCCTTCTTTAAATTTAAGCAATGTTAGGAGGAAGCAAATATCTTCCATGAATACCCCAGATGTCGATGTTGGTCAAATATATAATAAGATCAAGTTGGAAAAGGGGGCTACATCCTCCAAAGCAGGTTCAAAAAAACTGATGGCACCTCAGAAGGCTTTGTTATCCCCCAGAGCTTCCCTCAGAAGAGTTGCAAGTCTAAATTCAAGAAAGTTGAAGAGCCTGAAAATTGCATCTCACCTTAAGCATCAGCAGACTCCCAAAAAGGTTGAGCACGAGGAACACGACAACAACAACAACAATGAGGTAGAGGAAAAAACTTTGTATGTCATCAAGATGGAAAGTGAAAACAAACCCTTGCAATCTGATCAGAATGCTAGCTATGATGATGAATCATACATTCCTCAGTTGTTATCACCTAAGTCTTCGGTGTCCTCAATTTCCGAATCCTTTTCTGCAAAAGACCGAGAGGAATCTGAATATACAACTAGTGAATATGAGCAGAATGAGCAGGATGAGCAGGATTCTTTCTCAGGAAGCCATGAAGTTGAATGCATAGAGAAGGAGAAGACATTGGAAGATGAAAAGAAAAGCAAGAACACAAAGAATGTGGTGGCGTATTCCAAAAACAAGGACAACAAAGTGGTAAAATTGAAGTTCAGAAGGGGAAAAGTGGTTGAAAATCCAACTGAGATAAGTAGTCCAAGGAGGATCAAGTTCCGGAGAGGAAAAGTGCTGGGTGGGAGGGCCAGTGTTAAGGTTGACACCCGGAAAAGCTTTGAAAGACACGAAAGCTGTGCTGACAGCAATGGTGCTACAACTGCTCCAGAAAAGGTTATTTTAAGACATCAAGATATGCAAGACAAGAGAGATGCACAGGGACTATTCAATAATGTAATTGAGGAAACAGCAAGTAAACTAGCCGAAACTCGGAAGAGCAAGGTTAAAGCACTGGTTGGTGCCTTTGAAACTGTGATCTCTCTTCAAGAGAAAAAACCTTCTGTAAACACACTCAGCTGACAAAATCTGGAGTAGGCATTTTCTAGCTTTTTCACTTGTTTTGTAAAGAAATGATAGGAAAAATAAACCTGAGCTTTGGTAGTAGTTGTGAGATCTACAAGCTGAAGGTACTGCAGAAAGTAGAGGTAGATTTGCCTTGAATTGTCTTTAGAAACTCTGCATGTAGAGTTTAAAAGGGGGTTTTTTGTGATGTCAAACTTATCTTAACTTGCATCATATACTTTTTGTTTCATTCTGCTTTGGAAATCCATACCTGTTGTGAATGATTTGGATCTTCTAATTTTGAATAAAATATCAGATAGTGATGCCAGTGGCTTTGTTGTACTTTTACCCTGGAAAGCAAACTTGCTTTGAACTTGTTAAAATTTCTGTTACTTCTTTGATGTTGTTCATATCAAAGTAAGAGTTGTCAGTATTGTGCGTTTGTTTTTTGTAAAACAATTTTCTCTTAAATCTGCTGTTATCATCTGGTTAACTAATTAGTTTGTGAATTTGATACATTTTCTGAGATTTTAGTGTTGTTTGGCGACATTTAAACTAGCATAAAGTATGGTGCAAGAACCTTTCAAATATCTAGGAGAACTTCATCTACAAATCAGACAATAATTTGGAACTATTTTCTTCCATAATTCATCGACTACTCATGAAGAAATTGTGTCTCAACTCACTGTTGTTATCTAACTTCTATTTGGAGAAAATGTGGTGATTCTCTTTGTGCCTGGAAGAAGTTGCTATCATTGTCTTTGTGCACATTGGCACCTTTTTCCCATCACTTTGATAATTTTGTTTCCCACAAGAGAAAGTTAAAAGAAAAAATGAACTTTTATCAAAATCTTTATTCAAAATGATTTTTTTTTTAAACATTTCTTATAAAAACGCAGTTATAGAAATTAAAATATAGCATTCACACACCTTTGATAACAACTATCTAGTAATTTTTGCTCATTACTTGAAGATTTAGCTAATCATGTCCATTTTAAAATTGGTTGACCATTGAATCCTTGGTAGGGCTTTCTTTTTTATCTGTTTATTTTCATAGAAACCTTTAGCTTAAATTGTTGGTTAATCCCAAAATAAATTATCTTAAATATTGCATGGCTTTTACATTCATACATATTTTGATATTAAATTATCTAATGGAAAAAAATGTTTAATAATGGTGAAAATTGATTCTCATCTCTTTGTGTATTCCAATCTCTATTGAACAAGATCTTTATTTCTCATAACAAATAGCCTTGTCAGTAGTATTTACAGCATGTTTAATTTTTTATTAGCCCGACTTCCATGTAATTGACAAAGTTTATAAAATATATTAATATTTCTTTTTCAAACTCTACTATATTTCATTATTGCCTCTTCTATATAAAATTAAATAATCTCTCATGAAATTAATTAAAGTTGAAGTTGTGTCAAAATGACATAATTTATTTTAAAGTATTTTAAACTAAAGTTGTGTCAACCTTACACAACTTCTACTATAACTGAATTAAAGTCATTTCATTTTAACATGATATCGATTTAAAATACAGTGAATTAAAATCGTGCTACCTTAGCATCACTTTAACTTAAAAACAATTTTTTCATAATAAAATTTAACAAAGCTAGCACAACTTATCCATTTTCATAAAAAGATTTCAAAACTATCCATTTCTATAATTTAATAAAGAAAATTGCACCATTTTAGTAGTTTTGCCTAAATCATGTAAATATTCAAAAGGTTTAAGTAAACTTTGTTTGATGTTTCTATAATTTTATATAACTTAAACTTATACAATAACATAATATTATTTTAATTATTTTCTACAACAATGGTAATACTATTTTATTTTCTACTATTTTTTAAATTTTACATAAAATTTTAATTAATAATATATTTTATAGTTAAATTAACTTGTAACAATCAATGATTGATTATACTTATTTACACTCATGAAAACATCATGTTCATGTGTGTTCACATTTTTTATGGAATTATTATTATTATTATTATAATTTTTTTTAATTTGATTGTATGTAGTTTTTATTTATTTTGACCGTAATAATTATTGATAAATATCATGAATATTGAACTTGGTAAGAAGAGATTTAAAAATCGAAAAAAAATTCTGTAAGAAAATTCCTCGAATATTAAAATTAAGTATTGAATTTGAATAGTTGTATTCTTAATTCAAAAAGTTGTATTTTTTTTATTTAATGATGAAAGAATAGATAGACTTGGTTGGTATTTCATTTGTTCTATATATTTAATTCAAAAAATTTTGTAATTTTGTTCCAAAAATTTAATTACAGAATTTTATCCCGTAAATATTGTTTCAAAAATCTTATTTTGAAGATTTCATAAATATGTTCCAGAAAGTTTATGAAATATATATTTCAGAAGTCACCTTTTAATAGAAAAATATCATTTTAAATATTTGTGGAGGTGCGCAAAAGAAATTGTGGATATGCAGGAAGTAAGGCCGACGATTTTCATATAACAGGCCCAAATATTTGTATCCTTGGCTACCGTCATTTGAACGCTACCTTCCTGCTGTATTTATGATTTGTTATTAGTAAAAAACCCATTCGTACTATTTTTAATTTAATTTTTTTTTTTAATTTTACTATAGATTTTTTTATTGGATAATATTTCTATTAAACATATTTATTTTAATTTAAAAATAATTTATTTAAAAATAAATTAATTAAATAAAATAATTACTTAATAAAATAAAAATAAAAAATGAAAAAATAATTATTTTAATTTTAAAAGTATAGATCTATAGATTACTATCACGAACATATATTAATTTTTTCTTTTTTCAGCGCATACACCCTTTGCATACTCTAATCCACTGTCCAATTCTTCTTCCGAACCATGGCAGAAGCATCCTCCGCCGGCTCCACCACCGCCGACCCTCCGCCACCAGTTACCAAAAGATGGGCTGACGAAGCGGACGAAGAAGCCGAAGAATCATCCACCGCCAGCTCCACCGCCATCGAAGCCTCTTCCGTCAACCTCGACGCATTAAAAATCGAAGACAAGGATGAGAACCCTCCCAAACTCTTGGATGACCCCGACGATTCTAGCATCCAAAAGGTGCGTTTCACTCGCAACAAAACACTTCTCTCTTTCTTGTTCTCCGTTTACAGTCAGTTATGGTTTTGAATTGAATGCTAGGGTTTTGTACTGTGTTCAGGTTACCTCTGGAGACACGCCGTACACGTCGGCTTCGAAGTTCGAGGACCTGAACCTCTCGCCGGAGCTTCTGAAGGGGCTCTACGTGGAGATGAAGTTCGAGAAGCCAAGCAAGATCCAGGCGATAAGTTTGCCGATGATCCTCAACCCGCCGCACCGGGACCTCATCGCGCAGGCACACAACGGGTCTGGGAAGACCACGTGCTTCGTGCTTGGGATGCTCAGCCGCGTCGATCCCAAGGTGCAGGCGCCGCAGGCTCTCTGTGTTTGCCCCACTCGTGAATTGGCTAATCAGAACATCGAGGTTCTCCGCAAGATGGGGAAGTACACCGGGATTGCGTCGGAGTGCGCTGTGCCGTCGGATAGCAATGCGCTCTCGATCGCGAAAAGAGCGCCGATTATGGCGCAGGTGGTGATCGGAACTCCTGGCACCATCAAGAAGTGGATGAGCTTCAAGAAACTTGGGGCCTCCAGGTTGAAGATTCTTGTTTTTGACGAGGCAGATCAAATGCTTGCGGAGGTAATTTTATTGCGTTGCCCACTTGCTGAACTTGTTATTACCGTGATTTATTGGGGGATTGGTAAGTTTAGACTGAAGAGAACACTAGTAGTAGCAGTAGAAAACCCCATATCCGACTATTTATTTCTGAGTTTAATTTTGATACACAGTTTTACCCATGATACATTGTCCCTAATATCATAAAGGGGATTTTGCCCATGATACATTGCCCCTAATATCATAAAGGGGATTTTTGGCCTTCCTCCATTTTTCATGATCCGTATTCTATTGCCCACTGTTCTCATGGCCGTATCATTCTTCCTGAAATTGTTACTGCATTTTTTGAAGAGTTACCTAGTGACTCTGCTAAATCTATGTTTCAAAGTGGTTTGCGTGCTGTAATTGTGTTGCGTGGTAGATTGTCAGTTTGTGATGGATATAGAGGAATAGAGAACTAGTAGTGTAGTGAATAATTTGTTCTGACGATTTATTCATTTCTAGTTTATAAATATACATGCCAGAGATTGAGCATTACACAGTTTTAGGTTCAGGGTTGTCTGGTCACATGTTCATTTGTCTTATTTTAATAGAAATATGCTTGGTAAATATGCCATGTATTGATTGTTATGAACTTTATTTTTGCAGGATGGATTTAAAGATGATTCCCTGAGGATAATGAAAGAAATACAAAAAGTCAATTCTAATTGTCAGGTTCGTTGATATTAATGGATTGATACTCGTCAATTTGAATTTGCACAATTTCTGCAGTGAGTTTCTTTTTATCTAGAAAATTTTGATTGGTCTTGTGTGTGCCTCCAGGTTCTTCTGTTTTCTGCTACATTTAATGACACCGTCAAGAATTTCGTTTCAAGGACAGTCAAAGAAGATCATAATAAACTATTTGTAAAGAAAGAAGAACTATCTTTAGATGCAGTGAAGCAGTATAAGGTCTACTGTTCTGATGAACTTGCGAAGATTGAAGTGATAAAAGATTACATATTTGAGATAGGAGAGAATGTGGGGCAAACCATCATATTTGTGCGTACAAGAAATAGTGCACAAATGTTGCATAAATCACTTGTTGACTTGGGTTATGAGGTTACATCTATACAAGGTGCTCTTGGTCATGACGAGAGGGAGAAAATTGTTAAGGAGTTCAGAGATGGTTTGACTCAAGTTCTTATATCAACTGATCTTCTTGCTCGTGGCTTTGATCAGCAACAGGTACTGTGTTGGTTCTCTCTCCCACTCTTCTCTTTTGTGTGTCCTTTTTTCTTTTAAATGTGGTTATCCTAACAATTTATATTTATTCAGGTTAATTTGGTCATCAATTATGATCTTCCAATGAAACACACTGCCAGCTATACCCGTGAACCCGAGCCTGATTGTGAAGTGTATTTGCATAGGGTTGGCAGAGCTGGGCGTTTTGGGCGCAAAGGTAATTTCCAGATTTCTCTGCTTACTCTTATGTAGTTATAAGAAATTGTTAAAATTGCATTATTAAGCTAGGAAGCACTGAGACCTTGGTAGAAGAGTGTGATGCCGTACCCAACACTTTTGTGACAACACTTGTCAGACACTTCTATCAGATGTCCAACCCTATTCAACTGTGTCACAATTTTTTGCTGGCTGACCTCTTTGACATGGTTTGGCTGACACTACTATAGTAAAAATAGCAAAAAAGAAATTGAAGAAGACGACTTATATTAGAAATAATGCATGACTTATTTTTTAGGCTTATAAAAAAGACTTAAGTAGTTATTTTAACTATTAAGATACATGTTTGTTATTTAAGATTCTATTGTGAAAGATGTTATTGCGAGAAAATTGTAACAAATTTGTTTTTACAACATGAGAGTGTTAATCCTCAATTGAGAGTTTTGTCATGATGCTTAGATACATGTATGTATGTATTTTTGTGGGTGTGTATCAGCAGTTATTCCGTGTCCTATATTTTGGACATTAGCTTCATGCAATTTTTTTTGCTTTACCCTTTTATTCCAAAGAAAGTGATTCATACTTTATTCTTCGTCGAGTTATGAATCATATTTTCAGCGCTGGTATTAAATAGTTAAGTTATCCGTTTGTTTGTTTTGATCCTACAGGTGCTGTATTTAACCTGATATGTGATGAAAAGGATGAAAGGCTCATGTCGAAGATTGAGAATCACTTCGGCACTCGTGTAGCTGAGGTCTGACAATTGATTCATAGCATCGATTCTGCTAAATTTGATTTTTTATTATTTGTTCTGAAGTAGTTGTGAAAATATTCATCTTTAACATTTTGATAATGTGACTGGGGATGCAGGTGCGAGCACAAAGTGTGGAAGACTATAAACGTGCACTGAAGGAAGCCGGTTTACTGCAATGATATGAATGTGGAGAAGTCGATTTATTATAATGTATGATTTAGTGTGTGATTGGTAATGTGTTGAAGAATTGATTTTGGCCGAAGCGATATCTAATATTATTTGATTTCCATTGACACGAAATTTTTAATCTATTACTCACTTCTCGTGGAAAACAACTATAAGCTTTTCATGAACTTCTCACATTTATTATTAATCATAAATCAACACCACATATATAAATATATTTAGACAAAGTTTTTGGGTAAGGCTACATGCAACAAATATTTCGATGCTCAAATATTTTGATGTTCAAAGTTAGTGTTTCCAGATAGCGGATTTGAAATTTAGTGTTGTTAATATGTTAATCTCGTTTTAATCACGGATTAGCATTAATTGTTGGTAATGGTTGCTATCTTTTTATTTGTTGTCTTTGTCCTAAATTCTTTGTTTGGGAGGGTTTCTGATTCGGTCTTATCACGAAAGTTTGTCTATGTTTGAGCATGATCCATTTGGTTATGTTAGCAACAATTCGGAGTCCAGGAGTCGGGATAGTTCATATAAAATGAATGATTTGAGGGTGAATCGATGAAGTTCCATTGTTGGGTTAATGTTGTAGGTTGCAAATATAAAGGTTTGGTGTTCCAAATTTTGCCTAATCCATCCTACTCTTAAATGCTTTTAGGTTTAGTTTTCATATTTTTTTGATATCTCAAATCTTTATTCCGTGTGATATTGAAGTCATTTAATTTATACTATGTTTAATCATTTTTTATAATTTTAAGGTTTAATTATTTTTTTGATTTTTATTGTTGTAAAAATTAATTCAAGTTGGTTCTTGAATTTTGTTTAGTTAAGTCCTAATTTTTGAAAAATTGATGTATTTTGGTTAGTACCGTACTAATGACATTATAGACACATGTCATGTATCCGTTTGTATTGATATGTCAATCTTAGTGTTATTTGTATTATTTGTTATTTTCATTCAATCTAGTCACAATTTTTTTAAATAGAATAATTTTGTCCTTTAAAAAAACAAATTTAATTTTTATATATTCTTTTTATTATAATTGACATTTTAATTAAATGTCTCGGAAACTAATTTTAAATTAAATCTAATTATATTAGTGAAATATATTTAAGAAATATTTATATAAAAAATAAATTTGTTTTCTCTTTAAATGAAAAATTGCTCTATTTTTTAAACAAATCGAATTGAATAAAAATAATAAATATAGAGACAGACTTAAATATAAAATACATAACACTATCAGTGTTATATCTTACATAAATATGACACGTGGACTTCTTCTTAAATGAAATAAAAAGAAATTCATGAGACCAAAAAATCACGTAGTTAGTACAACACTAATATAAAAGATCAAATTGCATAAATCTTTTAAAATTTGAGATCTAATTAAGATTTTAAAAATAATGGAGAAACCAATTTGAACTATTTTGATAAAATTTGTGACAAAAAAAGTAAGTGTCAAAATGAGTCAGACTTGACGGGTCGACCCGCTAACCTAACTAAAAAATGGTGGGTTAGGTCACATACTTTAACCTAACACGAACTGTCTCGCCTGCCAGACCAAAACAAAGGCCAGTTCGCATAAATCACTCTTACTTTAACGCTTGTTGCGACGACGTGGACAGAGGTTTTGAGGGCCTGGGTGAAGACAATGGACGAGGAAAGTCTCAAAAGGAAACTTAGACCGTGGTTTGGGCATTGGACAAGTCATTAGCATGACCATGAATTCCATTCTTTCTGATTCTGCTAATTTCAAATCTTGATTTTTTTTTGTGCTCAACACAAAGGCTCAATTTGATGCATGCTACATTGCTTTATTATTAACCCAATAAAATCATTTGGCGGCTTCTCCCTGCACCTCCAAGAGTTCTTCTGTACCCCCAAAAAAGACCGTTATACCCTCATTTATAAGAGTGGGTGAAATTCGTTGGGACGCAGTAAATTTCATTTACTGCGCCACCAACCTCCTGCACCCCCAAAACTTGACTCTCTTAGTATTTTTCTCTTCTGGCGTTTCGTCGTTCTTCATTCCAGTTGCTCTCATTCTCTTCTCCGTGGTCCCTTTCTGTCCTTCATTCATTCCGTGGTCCATTCGTTCCTTGTGGTGGTGGTCCCTCTGGTTTGTATCACTTTTAGAATGATGTTTATTTTCTTCATGTCTTTACTTTTAACGAATGATGTTTGTATCAGTGGTTCTTTGAAAGAAGTTGGTTTTGCGTTCCAGGTTAGCCTTCTTACCATCTTACCAGCTTGGAGTTTCTGTTTGTGTTTTCCCTTTCAAAAACTAGAAAACCCATTTGACCAAAAAAATCATAATCATAATTTACTGGAAACGGAGTACAGAATCCGTTTCATACACTGTGAAACGAATTCTGTAATCCGTTTCCTAAAAAAATTTGCAAATAACCATGGATTTCAGAATCCGTTTCTAAAAAAAGAAATAAAAAAAATTAGGAAACGGATTACACAATCCGTTTCCAAAAAAAAAAAAAACCAAACCGATTTCATAATCCGTTTTTTTTTTAAAAAAAAAAATAGGAAACGGATTACACAATCCGTTTCCAAAAGAAACACCAAACGAATTTCACGATCCATCTTATATCTGTCACCACGTCATTCTAACCCATACTCATACGTACCAATGTACAAAGAATATACACCAACTAATATTATGTAAATAATTTCAATACGATTTTATTTTTAATGTTATAATAATTTCTTTTGTTTTAGAAATTGCTTTTATTATTGTAAAAGATGTAGACATCTATGTGAGTTTCCATGCGTATTTTTTAAGAAAATTTCCTTTATTGATTTTTCTTTTATCTTTTAGTTGGAAACAAGAGATTATTTTTCGGGTGTTTAAGGTAGAAAACTACTTATAACATGTATGCATATGTACATAAATTTATGTGTTGTAACAAAACTTAATTCTCCAGGAGGATATATAAGTGCAAAAAAGCATTAGAATTTATAAGTTCAAAGAAGTACAATTATCCTTGATA
>Ga0214542_1007247_pt1 | contig 19441 bp, 10 predicted proteins | sample CNSS1metaG_FD_160096 | JGI IMG/M metagenome (GOLD analysis project Ga0214542, IMG submission 160096) | Root nodule microbial communities from cowpea collected in UCLA plant growth center, Los Angeles, California, USA - CNSS1 | ecosystem: Host-associated > Plants > Roots > Nodule | place: USA...
TGCTCCACCATCTGCAATTGGTTGACCCTCATTATTCCACTGCACAACAATCCTTTCATTAGGAGGTAAATGCCACACATCATTGGTTCGTAGTTGTTTTGTAATTCTCTTTCCTTGATCATCTACGGAATGTGAGAAAATAATTGTTACTAATTTATTATAAAGACAAATATACGTATAATATATTATGTAGTACTTTGTATATAGTTTCTTACCAATGACATTAACAAACCATGCTCTTTTTCGGGTTGCAGGCCTTTGTTCATCTACTTGTGACTCAGTCTCCTCATTTTCTTCCTTTTCATTTTTAGAATATGAATGTGATGTAGTTGGTATTGTTGGTTCAGATACATGAAATGATTGATATGGTGGCTAAGAATTAGATTGAGGCACAATTGGGGGCTGGCTAGTTGAAGATATCCTCACTTTTAAGGTTCCTGAAAATAAATTTGTTAGATATTCCTAAAACTAAATATAAAATCAAATTGATATATACAAAATGTAATGTAAAACAGATTATATACATAATACTTATTCATGAAATATGATAAAACAAATTACTTGGCTGAGGTGCAGATGGAGGTGGAGGGCAAGCATATTTAGGACCTTGTTGAATACTTGCTTGAGATGTAGATGGAAGTGGAAGGGAAAATGAAAATGTAGGACCTTGTTGAATATTTACTTGAGGTGTAATTGGGGTTGAAATTTGTACTTCAAGTCGTGGAGGTTGAGTACTAGGCAATGAAGAATGAGTACTCACTTCAAGTTTTGACTTAGACTTACTTGAGGTTGAAAAGTCTCCTAACAATAGATAAAAATTGATAGTTAGAAAAATAACAAAGCTATGCAGAAAAGAAAAGAATTGAAAAATATGCTTGTTATCTACTTATAAAGATGAAAATTTGCATTGCATTGCATTGCCTCAATTGGGTTGTTTATGCAGCATGCATGCTTGCTGCATGTAACTTCTCTTATCATATTTATAGTAAAATCCTGTTCAATATGAATAAAATAAAGACACAATTTATAATAGTTTGTGATCATAGTTCCATGTTGGAGAAGTAAGTATTGAGCGTAAAAGTTGATGTTGTTACTGAGAAGCAAAAACAAAACAGAGACAGTGAATGATTGAATTGGCATTAACTTGATGAAATTGTGTATGTTGTTTATGAATCATTTTATTAACCTTCTTACTGTATTTTTCACATTTTTATTGATGTTTGATAGTGACTAGACCTTAGATTTGGTTAGTGAAATAGTATAAAAGGAATACTTCAGAATATAAAGTAGCATTTCATTCCAAATAAACACTTGTATCATTAAGGTTAACTTAATTTCTTCTACACAATAAGTTTTATTCTTAATACTTTAAATAAATGACTAAGAAACACAAGTCTGTTGATCAAAGTTAGCACCTAAAATACATTATACGTCCAGGTTGAATCTTGAAAGAAACAAACTCTTCCATGAGAATAAGGAAATAAAAAGTAGGTCAGATCCTGCATTTTGGTATTAGGTGGAAGTATCTGGCACACACAAGTGGGGTTGGTATGTTGAATCTAACTGTTTTGAGCAGATTAAAACGGAGAGATCATAATTGTTAATCTACTAAAAGCTTGTTTTGAGTAGATTAAAATGGAGAATCATAATTGTTCATGTTTTTAAGTGATCATAATTACCTGAATGAGATTGATGATGAGTTGCAGGTGTAACTACACGTCCCCATGTAGAAGATTTATTGGTTGACATTTTCTTCTTGGTTGATATATTCTTCATCTTCAGGTGGTCTACAAATAAGATAACTACATCAAATTAAATAATGAAGGATAATAATTTAAGATGAATTAGTAAAATGACTCAACAATTGAAAAAAGAAAAAAAAAACCTTGCTAGTTGTATATTTCCATCCTCGTTAGAAAATAATATTCCTAGGTTTTGTTGTTCAAATGGCTCACATTCATGAAAATTGTCAACATCATCTCCACCCATGTTGTATAAGTCTCTAGGCTTCACATCATAATGTAACCAAGTAAAAGACAAAACCAACCAAATATAGCACATTCAATATAAGAGACACACACTCTTGAAAACTAAAAACATAAGCAATTTGACAACACTTTGTCAACACCCAATTTCGTCTAGGTGAATAAATTTATTTTCAAAATAAAAATAAATAAATAGTAAATAAAAAATAATAAAATGTGAAACAAAATTTTCTTCAAAGATTTTTCAAACTTTAATTTTAGGGAAAAAAGAGAAAAAAAAAGAGAGATGGATAAAAGAAGAAAAAAATTCTCTACACTACTCTACTTCTTTCCCATCACCACTCCCACATACACACCTCTTTTTTATCTCTCTTTAAAAAAAACTATTGAAGGAGGTAGAAAAAAGAAGAAAAAAAATTCTCTACACTCTCTCTTTCTCTCTTTACACCCACATATTAGAAAAGAAAGCAAAAAAAGAAAAGAAAAGAGAAAAGGTGAGGAGATATTGAAAATTTTTTAAGGTACATCACTCTCAATTCTTTCATCCTTTGATTTAGTTTTTTTTTTTCAATTTTCATTCTTTTTCTTAATCTTAAAAAATATTTTTCCCCTTTCTTTATTGTCTGTTCGGTCGCTCGCATCGCATGACATCCAATTTAGACTTTTGTTTTTTTCTAAAAATAGATACAGATGATCTAAAAATAAAAAAATAGCTTTCTTTGTTTACTTTTTAATATCTATCTGGTTGCTCACATCGCAGTGACATTCACATCCACTTTTAAATAACTTTTAAAAAATATGAAACATTATAAAAGATAAAAAAAATCAATGATTAAAAAAAAGAAATTATTTTCAGTGTATGTTCGGCTGCTCACGTCGCTTGACATCAATATTAAAATAATACTAAAAATTTAAATAAAAAGGTATTCAAAATTATTAAAAAAATTAAATAATTTTTCAAATATTTGTCCAAATAGTTATTCATAAAGAACTACGTAACCATGATTCTCCATTCACAAGGAGATACATAGGAGCGAGGATTAATCCTCGTCGGGCCCAAAAAACCAAGAAAGTATTTTTGTTTATTTTGTACATCCTTTTATATTATTTTTTGGGAAAAATAAATATTTTGAAAGACCACACAACTTTTGCACATTTAATTAAAGGTACCGTCTTAGGACGGGCGTTGTGGGGTGCTAATACCTTCCCCACGCGTAACCGACTCCCGACCCAAAATTTGGTTTTTTCGCAAACCTTGCTCCTTTTTTATGGTTTCCCATAGTTTCCTATAATAAATATGGTGGCGACTCCAAACTCTGTTTTTACAAATTTTATTTTTTGGTTCGTCGTCCCGTCGCGATTTCGGTTGCGACAGATGGCGACTCTACTAGGGACCCTAGAGAGTCAAACCATTTATTTGGATGTGCAAAATTGATGTGGTTTTTCTTCATATTTTTTCTTTCTCATTTTTTTTGGGTATGTTTTTTTTATCTTTTTTTTATATTTAGAATAATTGTATGTGTATATTCTTCTTTATTTTTGTATTTGGAATAATTGTCAGGTGGTGGGTTTGGGTATACCTTGTATTCTCCCTTCACACACACATTTTGTTCATTACATGAGTGGGGCCCTATACCCGGGTCTGAGTTGCTTAGAATTAGAGGGGATTGCGTAGCAGTGTCATAGTGGATGTACTTCCCAAGTGATCATTGTGAGAACCTCAACTAGAGTTTGTTTGCTTCATTGGTACTCCCACTTCTTGTTGTTTACCAACTATTGTGGGAAATGCCATGAAGTGGGCCATAACTCTAGTGACCTTGATATTTAGGTATTAGGAAACTATCCTTATGAGCACATATACTTTCCCCTATAACTTTAAGCATCAAACTCATGTTGAATATAGGCACTAAAGGGAGACTATTTGCGTCCTTTACCCTCACCTTTCCTTATATATAATAATAAATTCATCACAATCACATCATTATTAGCCATAAACATATACATTTCATTAACATATCATGTGAATAAGTGCCTTGCAAGGCACAAACATGCATTGCATTCCATTTTGTGGTCATTAATGATATCTTATCCAAAGATTCAAACACATAGCATGCATCGGCATCAATTTTGGAAAATAAACAAAAAAAAAAATTGCACTACAATAAGTTCAAATTGTTTCCCACTTTCTTTATCACCAAATTCTTGGAATTTTCTTATGAAAAATGACAAAATAATAATTTTTTTTTTGTCAAATTAATGGATTTAATAAAGAAATAAAATATTGTTTATTATCATTTCTTTTGATGTACCCATCTAATCTTGCATGCATGAAATTGCTCAAATCTGTTTCCCTATCCATCTCTCTTCCATCGTAAACCTTGTTTTCCACCGTAAACCTTGTTTTCATTTCCATGGAGGATCATCACAAAGGGGACACATACCTTAAAATGATTTCAAGAAACTCTCTAAACAAAAAAAATGAAAAAAAGTCTACTAGACTAAAAACTCTGAAGGACAGTCTAGGCAAAAATAAGACCCAAAAAAAAGAAAAAATAGAACAAAATAAGGGGCATCCTGTCATATGAAATCAATTCTTTTCCTCTGAATTAAAGTTTATGTTGAGAAAAACAACCATGATTTGAAATTATAGGTGGCCATGTTTCTTTATCCAAAAAAAATAGAAGTAATTATCCTTTGCTACCCAATTTGAGCCTTTCAACAAATTTCTTTCAAATTATCCTAAACAAGGGTCACCCTCATAGTAAGGGTTGACATAATGTTTGCATTTGTTTCATCCGACTGATAGTTCACCAATAAAAAAAAGAAAGAAATGATATGGTTATATAGAAAGAAAAAAGCAAAAGTTTGAAGAATGACAATAAAAGGTCAAAATATAGAAAGAAAAAAAGGTGAACAAGAAGAAGTCAAACAAATTTCTGAATGAAACATTATTCAAAGATCCTTGTTGAAACAATCCTCATATCACTTGTTTGGGTGTTTACTATCATTTACTCCCATACCCCTAGCCTTGGCCACAATACAAGCCTAATAAAGTCCATACAAAATCAAAGATTGGTTGTTATCTTTCTAAGGTTTTAATTTAAGAGGAATTTTTTTTTTTGCTAACATGTTTGTTCTAAAAAAAATTATAAAAAAAGGATTGAAAAAGTGTGTTCATAGGTTTTCTTTTAAACATTGGGGCAAATTGTGTTTGGTTGACATGTTTCCAAAGCTCCAAAATCAACACGGGCAATCAAGCAATCTGGTTAAATTTGGGTTGTCCCCTTCTCAATTCATTCTTCATGAAATTCCATTTTTGCTCATACAATATCCTTCAACCCTAAACCTTAACCAACCTTAACATAGTCCATCTTTATCAATCCTAAACCCAAACTGAGGCAGTCACTTTGTTTATTCCTATAATTCATTCTAAATTGGGGCATTTATTTATATTGAAGACTATGATCACATTAGGGGCAACTTGTGAAGACCCCGTCACTTTTCCACCTCCTCAACTGGGAAAAGTCAAGCACGCTTTTGCACCCTAAGACCATCCTCAACTGGGTAATTTTTTTTTGAAGTCCCCATCATTTTCTTCATACCATCAATAATTGGAAAAGCTCAAACACATTTTGTGCCCTGAGACCAATTCAAATTGGGGCAACTCCCTAGTTAATCTTCATCACCTCATCCAAGCCTTTTCAAGCCCTTGGAAATTTCATGGATGTCATTCAAATAGTGTTTTAAAAGAAATGATTAAAAAAAGTGTTCGTTAGTAAACTGATTAGACCAAAGAAATGATTTGAAAAAGTAAAAAAAATATCAAAGTAGAATGATTCCATGAATTCGAAATAACCATGAAATGGGGAACAATTCAAATTTGTTTTAAAAAAATGCAAAAGAAAAATTCATACATCCACGCATCCATGCATGCATCGTTATCTAGGTTTAAAAAGAAAATCATAGCATGTCATACATCATCAATGATTCATAACGTGTGCATATGCATAACTCCTCCAACATTTATTAGATTTATGGAAAAAAGAAAAATAAAAAAGAGCAAATAAGAGTCTTATAAGTCCCACCATGCATCCATGCATCCATGTATGCATCATCATATAGGTTCAAAAAGAAAATTATTCATGCATCATCAAATCATTGAAAATCATTTTAAAAAAAAAAGTCAACAATGATAATTTTTTGTGTAAGTCTCAGTAATGTTAGACATTCACGCGATGTTTGTCGACACTTCAAAAGCAAAATTCAAGTTCTCCTTTTATACATCAAGACCCTCTACAAGGCAATGGTCATTGATTTCTTATGTCACATTGAGACCCTCTACGAGGCAATGGTCATCAATCTCTTTACATCAAGACCCTCTACAAGGTAATGGTCATTGATTTCTTATGTCACGTCGAAGCCCTCTGCGAGGCAATGATCATCGTTCTCTTTACATCAAGACCCTCTACGAGGCAATGGTCATTGATTTCTTTTGTCACATCAAGGCCCTCTGCGAGGCAATGGTCATCGATCTCTTTATATCAAGACCCTCTGCGAGGTAATGGTCTTTGATTTCTTATGTCACGTCGAGACCCTCTATGAGGCAATGATCATTGATCTCTTTACATCAAGACCCTCTACGCGGCAAGGGTCATTGATTTCTTTATCAAATTGGGACCCTCTATGTGGTAATGGTCACCGAATCTTTAGATATAGACCCTCTCCTCAGGATTGGTCTAATCTCTTTTTCAAAAAGTCAAAGTTACAAAAAGATTTTTTTCGGATCGAGACCCTCTACATGGTAATGATCGTCGAATCCTTTGGATATAGACCATCTCCTCGGAATTGGTCTAATCTTTTTTTCAAAACGTCAAAGTACAAAAAAAAATATGTTTTTAGGATTAGGGCCCTCTACATGGTAATGGTCGCCGAATTCTTTGGATCTAGACCCTCTCCTCGGGATTGGTCTAATTTGGTTTTTTCAAAAAAAAAATAAAATAAAAAGAATTAGTGTGTCAAATCGAGACCCTCTACTTGGTATGGTCAAGTTTGTCTTGAAATTTGTCTTCTTTTGAAACCCGAACGAAATTAGTGTTTTTATCTTTACTTATCTTTTATTACGATAATATGAAAAAGTCAAATTTTCATATTATTTAGTAAAATCTAAGTAAAGAGGGGCATCTATCAACACCCAATTTCGTCTGGGTGAATAAATTTATTTTCAAAATAAAAATAAATAAATAAAAAATAAAAAAAATAAAATGTGAAACAAAATTTTCTTCAAAGATTTTTCAAACTTTAATCTTAGGGAAAAAAAAAGAGAAAAAAAAGAGAGATGGAAAAAATCTGGTTTTTTCCGCAGACCTTGCTCTTTTTTTTTATGGTTTTCCATAGTTTCCTATAATAACTATGGTGGCGACTCCAAACTCTATTTTTACAAATTTTAATTTTTGATTCACCGTCCCGTCGCGATTTCGGTTGCGACACACTTCCTAGTTATTTAGTATGAAACTTGCTTTAAGTTGATACTAAATCCTAGGTGACTATATTTAAACATTAAACATCCGTAAACAAAAATATTTAAACAAATTAAAAGTAGAAAAGAGATGAAACCAAAAGAAAGGATAAAACATAGACATTTAACAAAAGGGGAAAATCTATTTAGTTTTAGAAAAAAGGAAAAAATTATGGCTGTAAAATTATAAAAGTGTCTATGATAAAATGAAGAAAAACACACATTTATAAATTTATTTTCATCCATTTTCAATCGTATTACATGGTTGTGTGATAAAGGCATTACTATAATATTCTTTGAATAAGTGGATAAAACTTTGAAAATTATCATAATCGTTTGAAACATATAAATTAGTATTATATATATAAAATATGGTTTAAATTTTTTAATAAATTTTATGTTTAAAAACTATTATATGCAACAAATTATTATGTTTCTGCAGGATCTCATCATAACTTCATCTTTTGATTTTTTATTCGGGTACAATACGTTTCATCTTAGAAAGAAAACCTAAAAAAAAAAATGTGAAAGCAATGCATTTACGTATGAACATAATATTTGAATGCCTAGAAGAGTGCATAAAGGCTGCAGGGTGAGTACAAGTTAGGCATGAACCGACTCAGACACAGACAAAGTTCAATCATATTTTGTTGAAAAGAGTTGCCGGCACTCATTAATTAACCACAACTTATGTTTTCAATCAGGCCCTGTTTTCTAATTTTAATTTGTTTTCCTGAGAATGCAATCCATTGTGGCCTATAGAGTGTAATTTATTGTTATTGATATGAATTCATAAGTAATAACTATTTTAGTTTAGCTTTTCATCACAACAAATTGCTAATTAAGAGTATATATTAATCATATTAACAATACAAAAGTAAGATTAATTAAAGTCATCTTTAAAATACCTTATGATACAAGGTAAAGCAAGGAGAAAACCCCTGTGTATTTATACAAGGCAAAGCAACAAAAAACACTAACAGAAAAAAGAAAAAATGGGAAGCTAATAAACTATGCTAATAGAGAAGAATTTTTTAGTAACATCATTTGACAAAACATCATTTACGTGAAATGTTTAAGAGCAGAATTTCAATGGATTTCACTTTATTGGAATGGAAAATTACCACCAGGTTATGAATACCATTAGCTACAAACTCATCACAGGTTCTTTCTTGATCTCTCTTTGTTCCCTTTACATATAATATTCAATTTTACTAGTAAATAAGAGAACATATTTGAGAATGAGGGTTGTTTTCTATGATGAATAGGAATATGATGAACGTGAATCTTAGGAAGAACTAAGTGAGGATTAACTTCCAAGTTCTCTAGAAGAGCATCATTGCATGATGAAAAATGAATGTAAACACTCAATCAACCAAGTCCACTACATTATTCGTCTACAGATACTGGTATAGTTGGATATCAATATCTATGGTATATATTCAATGCAAAACAAAGGCTGAAACTGAAAATATGAACAAGTGGTCTTTGAGACGCCATGATCATTGTTCTTTACTCCATGATATTCCTTATCTTCCTACTAACTCCCCTCCTTTCCCTTACTAACACAATTTGATACATAATCATTCAGTTTTTCTTGATAACTCTCATGAAATCTTTTATATAAGTAAATACCTCTTTGAGAGACCTAGAACTCCTTCCTGATGTATAGCTTAGTAATAGATAAGATATTTTCCAAAGCCATCACCACATTCTCATCCCCATAAAAGTAAGAAATTCTTCTCGCAATCTTTTTGTAAGAAACTCCTTGGAGTTCATGTTTACCAGGTCCTCTCACTTAATTAGGATTTAGTTGGACCTCCAAATACTATTTTTTTTTTATCTATACTTCCCCTATTTTTTATCCTGGTTTTTTACATTCCATAAATTGAATACCGGATCTTTGTGGACCAAATACGGACTGGTCTATTCATTGGGTGACCACAATTATTTCAGAAAAAAACTTCAGATATTGAATCTTCTAAATAGGGTTAAAAGCTTTTTGATATTCTATCAGTGAAGTTATTGGTTTTAAATAAAGTTGTTTTAACATTCTATATACTATCTCTGCATTAGATTTATCTCTGCATAACTCCATTCCATTCTATATATTTTATCTCTTCATATCGTAACACTACAATCAAAGTCCTTTATGTAGTTCAACAATTGTTACTATAGACTTTTATTTTTTAATTGAAATGGTCCTAGAACATTAAGAAAATTCATTTATAGAAAACGAATATATTTTTTAAATTAAAATGTAGATGAATACAGCACATACAATTTTGCACAATTCAGAGTATGATGCAACAACTATTTAATAGGAAAGGCGCACAACACATAAATAAGAAAGATAAATAAAAATATTAAATCAGGAAATAATCATCTTGTTTTGTGCTACATCTCTTTTAAGCATTGATCAGTTTTTGAATGAGGTTGAAAAAGAGTAAACTGGAAATCCAATTAATAGTTTAACCAATAGTTTAACCATTGAAATGGAAAGAACGATGCAGAATTGAAAGCAGATAAAGATGATGAAATCGAAAGCAGGTAGAACAATGGCGAAATCGAAAGAATGATGTTTATTACCTTATTTCAAGGAGAACGATTGATGAAATCGAAAGAGCGAACGTCTTCCTCCTAGGACACGAGCCACAACTATTATAAGGAGATAAAATTAGAGAGACCACCGAAATCGAAAGTTAGCGAGCATGAAATCACTAATGTGTTTACCACAAAGAGGCACGAGTACTGATTTTAGGGAGAACGATGAAATCGAAAGCTTACTTCTAAAGCACGAGCCACGACTACTTCAAGGAACTGCTTCAAGGAGATGAAATCAAATAAATGAAAATGAAAGCATCAATGACGAAATGAGGGAGACGAGGGTACTCGTAATCCTACTTCTTCTTCGAGAATATGTGATATGGAGAAAGTATGGAGAAACTGCTACAAAGGTAACACGAGAAATGGAGAAAGAGAAAGAGACCAAGAGAAAACGCCCTTCAAAAATTATGAAAAAGAGAGAAAAATAAAAGGGTAACGATAATTTTACTAGGGTTTGTTAAAAAACCCCTTCTACTTACTAAAGGTTTCTAAAACCCTTACTATGTATATTGTAAGACCTGTGATATTAATTTATTAAATAATTAATTAATTAATAAATGCGAGTAGAAAGAGTCTTTATGACATTAATTATTGTTTGATGTGACGTGGAAAAGTACTAGCTCAAATGGTTGAGAGTACTTTAATTGTGTGAGAGGACTTGGGTTCGAGTCCTATGAATGTCAATTATGTGTTGTATGGTTTATTATTATAAGATTATAATGGTTATCACAAAATGTGATTTGGCATAGTGGTTATACTTTGTTCTTATGAGTGGAAGGTCATGGGTTTAAACCTTGATGGGCATAGAGTAAGCTTTATTTTTGCTAACTATTAGTTGTGGTTTGAATGTGAAGAGGCAAAGAAAACCTAGCAGAAGGGTAACCATTAGGTGTTGAAAAATCACCAACTAAGAGACTTGAATAGCCATTAAGCCCACACTAAAGCCAATCTCTTTTTTTTTCATTAAACCACCTTAAGGAACTTATAAAAGGAAGAATGTAAGGGGTTGAATTGAGAGAGAGTCTGTGCCAAATCATTGGTGAACCAAGGAATCCCATTTTCTTCCCAATTTCAATCAAACATTCAGGTTAGGGGAGCTGTCTATTTTGTATACGAATTTTGACTGTGGTTCTAGGTTTGTTTATTCTCATATTGATTTTATATGGTATAAAATGCATATTATAGACCTGTAATTGGGAATGGTGGAAATTGATAATGTGCAATAAGTTTTTGTGGTAATGGAATATGACTGAATGAGGGTTTTGGTAGGGAATAGGGTAGAAAGTGATTCACTCTCGAGTTGGGTATATGAATGAATGAAATAGTATGTTTGATGTTTGCTAGCCATTGTTTTATGTTGGGCAATGATTGAATGTTATTTGGTATATTTTTGGGTTTGGTTTGACAATGTTTTGGGTAAATTGTGTGTGTAACAGTGAGGGAACTCTGCAAGTCTCGCCCAAGCGAATCTATCTCGTCTAAGCGAGAGTTGCAGAACCTCATGTTTGGTTTGGTTCGCGCTGCTCGCTCAAGCGACCTTGGATGGGGTTGAGCGACTTAATCTCTCGCTCAAGCAAGAGACACTCGCCTAAGGGAGGTCGCGAGGAAACCTGGATTGTTTTGAGCGCGAAACCTCATCCAGGCGAAGAGTTTGGTGGGTTTGAGCGAACCAGGGTCTCGCTCAAGCGAGACGGTCTCGCCTAAGCGAGATGTCGCGATCAAGTTGGATGTGTTGCTTGCATTGTAGCTCAGGCGAGACTGAATTGGGTGTTTGGGTGCCAGGGTCCAAGTTGAGAAGACTTGGATGTTTTACTACAGACAAGGAGTCTGTAAGGCAGGACTATGAGCGGGATAGGCTCATAGGGTTGGACCACAAATGAGTTAGTTTCGTGGGAGCACAGTGAAGTCCCAAGACCTAGTTCATGCATATGACTCATGAAGGACTATGAGGTCATGGTTGGGTAATTTGACAATGAGATATTTAATTATGTTATTTTGGGATGGCTGGCATATTTATCTCATGTAATTTGTTTAATTATTGTGCATAGCTCACCCTTTTTGTGTGTGTGTGGAGATGATCGGATGATTCGTTATCTGGGAGTAGATGATTTGACAGGTGGGCCAAGAGATGCATAGACTCGGAGCGAGGGATAGCTGGGGATTTATGTATATATGTTTATTATTTTGGTTTTGAGATAATTTTGTAACCTTTTGGGAGCCATTTAAATTTTATTTCAGTTTTATAAATTATGGACTCCAGTATTTATTACATTGTATTACAGTTTTAATTTTCCCGTGTTTTTGGGAAATGGTTTTATATTAAATGCGGTCGTATTTTGTTATGGAATTTATTTATTAAATATTAGTAATATTTATTAGGGCTGTTACATATATCTTTTGCTTGAGGTTATTATAACCCCAGTAATAAATCCCCGATAAAATTAGATATTTTTGTAGTGATAATTCTAATTCCAAAATACTTTTCTTGACAAAATAGACCTTATAAAACTTTTAAAATTTAAGAAAGTAACTTCTAATTTTGATTACAATTCTATTTAATATATATATATATGACTTCATTTCTATTTTAAAAGGTTTGGACTGGTTTTATTAAAGGGTCGAGATCAATCCACTTGTTACCTTCAAGACCTCCTTTCCAGCTACTCACTCCCTCATTTTGTCCAAATCATCGTTTTCCTCCCTTTCCTGAAACAGGAGCTCTGCTAGGCCTTGAGCTACGTTCTGTTCGAAAGCTTTGGTCCTATGTTGTTCTCTATCTTGGACTCATCTTTCGCCTCCCATGGTTCTGTTTTCTAGCTCCGTAAGTTGTAGTCGTGTTGTAGTGCTTTTCTTTTGGGGCCTATTGTTGGGTTAGCATCTTTCCATGTAAGGGAAGCTAATGATTGTGCCTTAGTATGTTTTTTATATTGAATGAAGGGATTATAGGTTTGTTCTTGTTTCAAGTTTGGGAATTTCATTTTTAGAAAATTTGGGGATTTTTGTTAATCTATAGCTTAATTCCATGTATTGATAAGAAAAGCTTAGTTTTCAAAATTTTAATTGTTATAGAAGAGATATTTGTGTTCAAAGAATTTGTGGTTGTCTATTTTATGAGAAATATATATACATATATTGAATTTGGTGGGTTATAGTGACATGTTGAAAGTGGATGCATGTGAGATTAAGTTGCGGGTCTTGGAGAAATATGGTTCTTGAGTTGAATGGAGATGAAACTCTTTTATTTTGGCAGGTGATGTAGAATATGGTACAAGGTTAGACTTTGGGGTTGTAACCATGTTTGAATTGAGGGTTTGATATTACTTAGCTAAGTTTTGCTTTTACTCATTTATAGACTTGGTAAATGTAGAATTTAGGTAGTTTAGAATGCAATTGGAATGAGAGATATTGATTGTTGCAATTGTTCAGTTTGGTATCATCTATAAACCACTTTGAAATGAGTTTGAGAAGATAAAAGTGCAAGATATCAAATTATGTAGTGGAACAAGTCAAAATCTCACAACCAAGAAGCATATGGTGTGGTGCTACCCATTTTCCTACACTGCACACTTTTTGTAAAATGAAGGTTCCAACTTCGTTAACTGTAGTGAGAGCAGTTGTTATCGCAAGGTCCCTTTAGTTTTGGTTGTTGACAACATTGACGTGTGTTGCTTGTTTGGTTCATAACTTTCTCTATAGTTATTCAATTAAGTTGGTTCTTTTTGCATTTAGTTCTTGATTCAATCATCTTTAATTTGAATGTAAATACGAAATTTTTGAAGCTTTACACAAGTTGCAATTTTATTTCTAAAATCCCAAATTGTTTGCATAATGTGTTGTTAAGTTGGATTGGATAAAAATGATAGGAATTAGTTATTTTCCAAGAGAGACATATGTTGTATGGTTTTTAATATGTGTTTTCAAATGCTTGTGTGAGAATATAGGAGATTCCATGGGGGAGGTTTATCCTGATACTCTAATGTTCATTCAAGACTCATGTAAAGAGGAATAAGTCACGTGGTGAGAGGGGCATGAGGTACTATCTTTAAGAACAACCTCAAGGTTCTTATGACGGTTAAAGGGACTAACCTTATATGGTAGGGTAAAACCCATTGACATTGGCTCTGCAGGTAGTAGAGGCCACCACAAGTGCAAAAACCACCAAGAATCATACATCAATGTCTAGATCCGGATAGTGTCATCTTGTCTGATGGGTTAGTTGATATTGCTTAGCTTGGTGTTATTGGTGCATTATTCTACAATTCTTTTGAGTGTTATATATATATATATATATATATATATATATATATATATATTCTCCTTTTAAGTGTAATTGCTTAGTTGTGTCTATTTCCTGTATGGTTTTCCTTTTTGCAATGATCACCAAATTTTGGTGTAAGAAGATGTGGAGATTCTTGGAGATCGTTCCGATGGTGGAGATGTCTTTGTTTAGACTAGGTGGTAGTTTTTGCTCTTTGGAGCACCCTTTTGAAGAATAATTTTAATTGTAATTCTTTGCTCTATTGAGAAATCCTTTTGACAAACTATTTCATGTTTAAGTTTTGTTTATGACATTGTTTTGTGCCTATGGTACTCATACCTTGGTATATTTTGGATAACTGTAGAAGGTTGATTCTCATATACTTCTATCCATGCTCTATTTTATATTATAATATGTGATGTTTAGATGCCGTTATTTAGACTAGGTGGTAGTTTTTGCTCTTTGGAGCACCCTTTTGAAGAATAGTTTTAATCGTAATTCTTTGCTCTGTTGAGCAATCCTTTTGCCAAACTATTTCATGTTTAAGTTCTGGTTATGACATTGTTTTGTGCCTATGGTACTCCTGCCTTGGTATATTTTGGATAACTGTAGAAGGTTGATTCTCATATACTTCTGCGCATGCTCTACTTTATATTATAATATGTGATGTTTAGATGTTGTTTAGACTAGGTGGTAGTTTTTGCTCTTTGGAGCACCCTTTTGAAGAACAATTTTAATTGTAATTCTTTGCTCTGTTGAGCAGTTCTTTTGCCAAACTATTTCATGTTTAAGTTCTATTTATGGCATTGTTTTGTGCTTATGATACTCCTGCCTTGGTATATTTTGGATAACTACAGAAGGTTGATTCTCATATACTTCTATTGCATGCTCTACTTTATATTATAATATGTGATGTTTTATTTACTAGAATTTATGTATTAAATGGGATGTCACAAAATATATATATATATATATATATATATATATATATATAATAAATTCAATTTTTAAACATAAATGTATTAAGCACTGATAACAATAAATAAGATAAAATTGTGTTTTTGTGTTTCTATTTCATTCATATGAAAATCACTTCTTCCATTGGAAGATCATTATCATATATATAGTAATTTTACTATTAAATGAGTATCACAATACTTTCAAGGGCATTTCTTCTAGTACTTGAAGAAATGGTGAAATGACCAATTCACCTTTAATGAAATATATAATTTAAACTTAAATTATCTTATCTTTCCCACATCGTCTTCTTTGAAAACTAGACCTATTAATATGGCATAGTTTGCAAGACTTTAGTCCTAACTCATATGAGTCAAGGAAAAAAAAAGTTTGGAGGACCAAAAAGTTTACATAAAAAGGGTCAACAAGCTAACATCATTACCACATTTATTCAATCTAAATCTATATTTAGTACGAACAAAATTGAGTTGGACTTATGTAAAGTTAAATTAGGCTAACATAATCTCAGGTTGGTAGATATGGACCCAGATCAGGTAAAGTCCAAGTTAGGTTAAGGTGAATTAGGTCCAAGTTAAGTCAAGTTGTGCCTAGTCAGGCTAAATACATGTTTGGGCATGTTAGATAAGATAAAGTCTAGTTTTAGGAAAAGTCAGGTTAGGTTAAGATAGCTCATGTTGGGTCAAGTTAGGTTGTACCCATGTTACCTAAGTCAAGTCGTGCCTAGGTCAAGATAAGTTGAGTAGAGACCATGGGTTGGGTAAGGCTTAAGTCAAGTAAGTCGATCAATATTGGGCTAGGTTAAGTGAAGGTTGATACAGTCCACATCAAGTTGAATCGAGTCATCTTGCGCACATTAAGTTAGGTCCACATTGTGCCAAGTCGAGTAAGGCCAACATTAGGCCCAGTTGATTCAAGCACACCTCGTACTAAATTGAGTAAGTCTGAATTCAGGACAAGTCAAGTCGGGTCAAATCAGACAGACTCAAGTTGGGCCCATGTCAGGCCACATAAAGTTGGGTTCACATTGGATTGAGTAAGTTCTAACTTAATTGGAGTCGAGTTGAGTCAAATTGAGTCATAGTGACCTTGGGCCAATTCATGTGAGGTCGAGATCAAGTCAAGTAGAGTATGTCCATGTTGAACCAAATCAAGTCAAGTCTACAAATTTTATTAACTTGCGAGTATTATAGAAAATTGCATATTTAAAAATAATAAGTGAAATTACTTTTAAAAAAATCTTGAACATATAAATAAAAAATTGGTTTTAAAGTATAATCCAAATAAAATTTCATAATAAATTATTAATATATATATATATATATATATATATATATATATAATTATTCTTTTAAAAAAATAAATACATATAAATTGTACCACAAAACAATAGCTTAAAAACTTTAATCTCCTTAAAAACAACTTATTCATAAGTCTAAATTAAAAAGCATAAATCTATAATATAGAATTATAAATGGTTTTTCAATTATTATTATCATTTCTTTGACTGAAAATTATATTTTTGTTATTTAATTTATGAAAAAAAATATCAATTAATAAAAATCACTAATAATAAATAGCAAAAGTATGAATAGGTTGAATATCAGTATCTAACCTGTTAGAGTTATCCCTAAAATAAGTGTTATTCTTCATCCTCAACCTCTGAGAATAGAAGGAATGGAGGGTCAGAAGAGGAGAGCTCCATTTACTCAACTGAAAGACAAAGAGAGGAGAGAAGGGAGATATCGAAGTAATAAATAATGAATTCAACAATAGGATAATAAAAAGTATATTTTATAGAAAGTCATTTAAGGTTCAACAATTGCATTAGGTATTACACTAGACATAATGTCATTTCAACTTTTTCGTCCATTGAATTATAACTATATATTATATTAAATATAATATGAAATAAGTTAGAATAAATATAAATGTTGTAAATATATAAGTTAAAAAAATGAATCCAAATTGTAGATTCTGAGAATATATTTTCCAACTAAAATGTATTGGTCATAGTTCAACAATGAAACTTAATGCATTTATTGACTCAATCACAGGCTGGTTTTAGAAAATATAACTTTAGTGCATTATTCTAATCCCTCTAGAATGAATTGTTGATTCCAAAGTTATAACCAACATCAGTAATTTTGTTCTGTCTATACTAACAATAACAAATAAACATCACAGCAATTTGGTAGAATAATGGTGGACTGTAAAATCAGAATATGAAAAATAGTATACAGAATTCTCTCACCTGATTAGGCAAGTTGCCTGTCTTGATATGCCAGATATTATTCATCACTAGAAGAAATCCATTGCTTTCCATTCATTTTGAACTCAACATCGAGAATCACACCTAAATTTGGATTATAATAATCCACTGATTTTCAATTCTAGCATCCCATAGTTTGATATATGGCCCTTTGCCCATCCGTAAAGGAAGAGGTTTGAATTGTCTGAATTGAACTTCTAGCTTAACCAATTGCCTGAAAACATGAGTCTGCAATCCCTTTCCAACATCGATAATCCTAGATGTGTGGTCTTGTCTACAAGAAAGAAGAAAGTGGGCTTGTGGAAGTTTAGCACGCATGCTTTCTTCTGATTTCTGCTCCACTGAACGGGGCTGAAGTGCCACTAGAACAGTTTCATTAATAAGAAAAATGCACAAAAAGGTTAAAATAAGTGATTGTTGCAGGTGACATCAATTTTGTGATTTTCGTGAGCATTTCTATTTTCTTGAGTATGTTCTTCATTTTGTTCAGTTAAAGTGTTCTTAATTTGAGTATTGTTTTACTTTTAAGATCTGTATGTGTGTCTAAAAGTCATGTTTAGTCATTACTTGTCTTGAATTCTTTGTTAAGCCATTTGAATTTTGCTATTCATTTGCTTGGGTGATTTGTGCATTTATGAGTTGATTATGTTGCAATATGTTGTTGTTAAAAGAACATTATTATCTCTCATTGGAGTCTTGGAAATGAACCTTCAAATCTAGATAACTTAGTTATCTTAATGTCAAATGAAAATTTTCATTGTGTTTGCGTAAAATTGCCTAAAATACCAGCTAATTCAATTCGGTTTTTGCGTGCCTTTGAGTGCTTTTCATTTTACATTTTGAGTTCATGCTTGTTGTTTAGTTCTTGACAAGTTCTTTAAAGTTAATTTTCCATAATGTTTGATTCAAGTTCTTGCTCTTTATTTTGATTCCTTAAGTTTCTATTCTACTACTTGTGTGGTAGTGATTCTGATTTGGTTTGGAAATATGCTGCAATAAAAGAAGAAAAAAAAATAAGAACAAAATAAAATGCCAAAAAGAATCAAAGAAAAATAGCAAAAGAAAGTGGCAAAAGAGTACACTAGAATCACTACTAACACTTGTGCTTTGAATGATTTGTTGCTTATAAATTTGCAATTTGTTTGGTGTAGTTCTTACCATTGTTTTTGTGTCAATTTTTTTGTTGCTTGAGACTATATGTCTTAGCTTTGATGCTAAATGAGTTGCCTAGTGTACCATGGGCTCATAAGCTTGTAAAGACAAGAAGTACTTAAGTTTGCTTCTAGTAATTTTTTTGGTTTTCTTAATCAACTCTAGAACCTTTCTTTAGGTGTTCATTTTGGAGTGTTTACTTTTATTTTGTGTTGTAATTTCTTGTTAGTCTTTCATTTGTAATCTTTGAGTATGTCTGGACTTTGTCTTATTTGAGTTTGGCATTTTTAATTGTGTTTTTCTTGCTTTAATTTTTTGGCCTCTTTGGTTTGGCTATCATCACTACACCATTTTTCGCTTTAGGCAACAACTAAAAAGTGTGGTCTGAAGTTAAAAAAGTGTGGCCTAAACTTTTGGCAACACTTTGACAACAGTTTTCTAGGTGTGGAGGATACGTTTGTAGGTAGGGATGGCAACGGGGCGGGGCGGGGACGGGTTTCGCTATCCCATACCCATCCCCGCATAAAAAATTCATCCCCATCCCCATACCCAAACCCAACGGGTATCAAACTTTTTTCCCATCCCCATCCCCACCGGGTAACGGGTATAATCTCGTACCCATATCCGTACCCGTGTTCTAACTACTTCACTATTAATTTTTATAAAAGAAAAAAAAT
>Ga0214542_1007249_pt1 | contig 19440 bp, 10 predicted proteins | sample CNSS1metaG_FD_160096 | JGI IMG/M metagenome (GOLD analysis project Ga0214542, IMG submission 160096) | Root nodule microbial communities from cowpea collected in UCLA plant growth center, Los Angeles, California, USA - CNSS1 | ecosystem: Host-associated > Plants > Roots > Nodule | place: USA...
TAAAATATTTTTTATATATAAAAATATATTAAAAATAAAAAAAAAAATAATATAAAATATATATATATATATATATATATATATATATATATATATATATATATATATATATATATATATATATGAAATTTAAAATAAACTTTTAAAAATGATTTTTCAAATACTAGCGTAGGTTTTCTTTTTTTAACATAGACATGCTATTTAGTACTGTTTTTTAATTAAAACATGAAGTACGAAAGTTACTATTTTTTTTATCTGGCTTTAAATTATAAAAAGGGAAAAAAAGAAGTAGAAATTTGACAGAAAACATGCAAGTTCATGTATTTTCGTGTTTTATCAAAATCGGTTGGTACCACTTAGCACTTTTCTTCTAACAACTTTAAAGACAATTTTAATAGGTAAAAACAGAGGACAAATTTAATAATTATCTTGCAACTTTAAAAAATTAATTTGACAATAGTAATATTGAAAGATTATTACAATAATACTTCAATGGTATTATGTTATTTTTCCAACACATCTCCTCTCGTGTATGAAATAGAAATTAATAAATAGTCCGTTAACGGTCTGATAACTGATAAAATAGAATGTCTACATTATCTCTAATCGATATGAAACTGTCAACAAGTTCAATTTTGAATTCTGCATGAAAAGCTTTGGTATATCAGTTTTCAGCAAATTTTCAACTAATGTTAGAGAGTTAAGCATGAGTTGGAATCTTAAGTAAGAGTAAAAAAAAATGTATTAAAGAAGATATAAGTATATTTAAGATTTTTTTATTGAAAATGGTGAACTATTTTTGTTAATATCTGATCTCTGCCGGTGTTTTTATTAGGAAAACATGCAATTATGAAGCATTTGACATTGATATTGGGCACAATGCAGTGCAATGACAGCTTCTGGAATCTCATGAATAATATCCAATCAGCTGAAGGCCAACAATCATTTATGGTCACTGTTTAGCAGAAATGGTTCTTGGCACCCACTGTTTAAACTCGAGGCTATAATTATGAGTTGGTTGGAAAATCAGTGATTATATATATTATCGCTCTGCTTCTGATGCCAAATAAAGTTCTTCCAAATGAGCACAGAGAAGAACATTATTAGATTCAAATGGATTGTAGAAAAAGACTGCCACTGAAAGATAATTATTAACATATTAAAGTGTTTTACCCTTCAATTCCTGGTTGGTGCCGTGAAATGTTCTAAGCCGTTCATTGGTTTTTCGCTTCAAGCACATGCCATCATAATCCTTTCTCATGCTGCTAAACTGTAGTTGATGATGAAAGCTTCAACACAATCCTTCACCGTCATCTAATCTCATTCAAAGATTTACTTGTTGCCGATTTCGACTCATACTAGTCTTTTGTCTTGTCACATGACAACTGTGTCACTGTTTTTGTGCAAGATGACATGATTAATGTTGGAATATCTAATCATGTTCCTTTTTCCTTTCTAGTTCACTGCTTCTGGACACTTTCTTATTTTGAAAACTGTACATATATATCTACTAACATTTTCTTGTTCTCTCTTTTTACTGGTTGATTCTGTTATTTACAACACAGAAATGAAAATTAAAATCTGCAAGTGTCTGTTTTATCCAGAGGAATATAACTGAAGATTTTTGAATATGTACATAATGTTTTTCATTTTCATGAAATAGCAGCATGAAAAAGGAGGCTTGGTGGTGATTGAAGTGCCAGTAGAATTCACACTTGAAAGATATGATTAATTAGCTTTGATGACAAATTACAATTTAGCTTGGATATTGTGGAAATTGCTGTAAGATATGAAGAGGGAAGAAGAATGAGTTTCAAAGAAATTGAGAATTCTGATATGCGAGGAATCAGGATATTGAGTTTCTCCTCCACCTTCTAGCAGTCTTTCTGTTGTGTTCTATCGAATCTGGAATCTTAGGAGAATCATCCTGGTTTTCTACTAGATTTGTGGTCCTTCCAAGTTTGCTGAGTTTCTTCCACCCACTGCTCCATGCAGAACTGTGCTTCTGCTTCAGCATCTTATCAAATTGTTTCTGCAAACTGGCCATGTCATTTTGAAGCTCCATGTACTTGGCTTTCACACTCTCAAGCTCAAACTTCATTGTGTTGATGTCTTTTTTAGCAGCCGTCCATCCTTCTTGGAACGATTGTGGTGTCCCTTCCAGAAGTGTTTTCCGGTTCGTTACCATTGCATGGCTCTCAGATTCAACATCTTTCACAGAACTCGTGGCCAGTGCATTGCTTATCTTCACCTGTTCCGCGAATAGAACTTGCACTACAACCCTTAATGGAAGCCTTTCATTTTGAGCAGCATGCAAGCATGCATCAATGGAGAGTTTCTGACAGTCCATCACACGGCACAGTCGCTTCCTCTCATGCTCAGAAAGTGTTGGGTGTGCCTGTTATTTTGTTGTTGCACATGTCAGAAAATCAGAACTAGGAATTGAAAACAAATTATAACACAATAATATATATATATACCTTGAGATAGGAATCAATTGCTCTGTAAAGTCCATCATCACAGGTCCTAGCTGACTCAGGCAAAGCTTCTGCAAGAACCTGAAACTTTGTCAGGGAAAGGTTCCTATCTCTTGAAACCTCTGTGAGATAACTGTCAACAAGCCTTGCCACTCTTGCCTTAGCATTTAGGATGCATCCCATTCCCATGTGTTGTTTATCAGAAAATGATTGTCTACTCGGACTAGAACTTTCAGTCTGCTCCTGAACGATAAAATGTTCTAAGAGCCTCTGAACAAGATCAACGTCATACATAGTTTCTCCTTTACTGTAAGAAGGAATCAGAAGATCAGCGAGTGTAGCCTGTTCAAACTGCATTCCCACCCTTTTCTCTAATTCAGTAACCAGTGCAGGTGCAACCTTTAACATGATTGCCATTCTCAGTAGCCTGAGAAGAAAACTGCACGAGACACTGTCCTTCTGAGGTGGAATAATGCTGACAAGGCTCTCCACGATCATCCTTTGCTCTTTAGCTTGAACGCTTGAACTGTCTTCTTTTGTTCCGGTCACAACCATATGAAGTCCCCCTTTCCAACTACTGCCACCACCACTACTACTGCTGTTACTCACACTGCAGTTGCTTGCTTCATCACCTGGGTTTGCTGTGTCACTGATCAATCCCGGTATCCACTTAGTAGCGTAATGCATTATTGCAGCACCGACCAATTCAAATCTCATGCCCTTTACCTTAATGGCAGTGATGACTCTGACAAAGTGGTCAATCCTAAGGATTGAAGCATCTTCGAACCACCAATCAGGAGGAACCTGCTGGTTCCTACTTGGGCTCGATTCCTTCATGTCATTCCATGTTGGGCTGGAAATTTTCGCTGGTCTTCCAGTGTAGGACCACCTTATCCCTTTGGGATTAGCACACGCTTTCCAAGCAATGGACTCGCTGCATCTGCGAACAATTTGAAGGTTCTCTGCCCATGGTGACAGCTTCTCGCAGCTTTTCAGCACAACTATGGAGTCTCTCCATGAAGACAAAACAACATAGCTTAGGAAAGCTTCTGCCTTGAATATAAGGTTCCCTTCTTCTAAGTCCTCGGTCATTTCTAGATACTCTGCAGCGCATCTTAGCCCTGAGATGTTGCCTGCTGTTAAATCAACGGCAACTCCATAGCAGAATTTGGCCGCAAGCTCAAAAGCCTCTGCCCCACCAGGGATATCATCCATGACTATTTTATTCAAATCTGGATCGTGCGTTTCATATATGATTCTACTCAGCTTTCCACTCCGAGATACCAAGGGGTACTTTCGCACCAAAGGGGAAACAAAAACAAAAACACCAAATTCAACGCTACAAATCAATGCTTTCTGATCACTTGAGATATAACAAATGAAATCATGAAATTCGAAAGAAAAAACAAGATAGCTACCTTGTGCAAGTGGAAGCTAGCTTCTCCGATTTGAACTAGAAAGTCACTTGGAATATCAGTAGCAACATACCTGCATGGAGAGAGGAAGTACCTTTAGGCAGATTTCATTCTCTATCAATCATACTTGTTCAAGACATATAATGGATAAATTAGTTATATACAAACAATATTAGCAGAACTTCCAATCTTATTTTCTGTCTCTGTGTCCTACAATTTGGATTCACCAGAATTAGCACAGCAAAACAGTGGTTGTAACTGTGGTTATTATGCATCTAACATACCAAGAGTTGCCTCTTTGTACAAATCCTTCAGTCTTGACACCATGGTTAGTTGAAGTGAGAAGTCCACCCCCATATTTGTGTCCTGTCGCTGACTCACTCTCAGATTCCCACATGCTGAAAACCAGACTCACAGAATGCACTGCTCTAGATTTTTGTTAGGACAGTACCTTCAACTGGGAGTCACAACCAGAAAAAAGAGGGGGCAGATAAAAAGAGCAGAGTGACTAGGCAAGCACAGAATTCGGTGAAAGGAGGAGGGAGCCACATGGGATGGTTGGAAACTTGGAATTATTAGTCATGTTAAAATTGTCGGTTTCTTGTGAAAAAGTTTGAAGGACCTCTTACAGGCTGTGATGAAATGGGCATAATCAGTTTTTTTTCTGTGAATGATCGATCTTCTAATCTAAGATTGTGTTTCTTCTAGCTCTGAATATTTGTACTCTCCGAGTCAATGCTTAAAGACATGCAGTTTCAGTTTCTTGATGCTTCACCAGTGTGACCACTCATCATACATGTCTCTTCCTTTTCAGCTCAGTTTCTTAAATTCTTATTACTGAATTTCGCACATCACAACCTCATACCTTTGACCATGAAAAAGCTGTGCAGTAACAGGATTTTGGCTTTACGATATAGCCAATTGATGACCGATGATCCCACCATTTGGCTTTTCTATGTTTAATCAGAGTCAAATTAAAAAGATAAACCTCTCTTAGTTAGCATAGCCATATCTTTCTTTCTTTCTTTTCCCCTATGAATGAGGATAAATTTTGAAGAAATAAAAGTGAAAGGAAAAACAAGTGGCGTGGATGGAAGGCAAAATGAGTGTGATTTGTGGCATATGTTTTGTCCTACTGATACCAACATGGACAATTGCCATTTTCACAACTCTTGGGATTTGTAATAACTGTTTGGTATATTTGGGAGTTGCAAATGAATGATTGGCTTAAGATAAGTGCAGTATAAAACTGTACTTCTGCATCCCTCTGGATTTTACCATTTCTGTTTCTCTAAGTTACACCTTTCTAAAATAAACAACTTTTAATAATGTTGTAACATTCTCTCCTCTGCAACTTGTCTCGTGGCATCGTTAAAAGATATAAGTGAGAAACATATAGTATTTATTAGTTCATAATGATTTAAGTAATTATTACGTAGTGGTTTGTTTTCTCCAATTTTGTTTTATATTTTGGTGAGAAAGGTGTAGGACATTTGAGAATAAATGAGGGAAAAAACAAATGTGACCAATAGAGAAATAGATGTCATTTTGAAGTCACATCTGATTTTGTTGGGCCAACCCATATTGAAAACTTCCCCACTCAATTAGATATGCTTTGCCATTATATGCACAAGCTGAATCATAGGCACTGTAGATTCGTGATAACTTGTTTTTGGTTGGTGTTGTGAGTTATAAAAGGGTGAAAATGGTTGAAAGAGAAAGAGAGAGTCTTTGAGCATTGCATGGTGCAACTTCTGCCGCGTTGCTTCCAACTCTTTCATCCACACATTACTTTGTCATAATAACACAAACTCAAAAGAATTCTATTTTCTTTAGTTAGTGAAGTAAAATGGTATTTAAGTATAATTTGACCAAAGATAAATTTAGTACTTTTCCTTAATATTAAAAAAATATTTTTTTTATTGATTAAAATTTTTATTTATTATATGCTTCTCCGGTGATGTTCGTAATCGGAGTATTTATGAATTAGTAGTACCATATTGCGGCATTTATTGAATCACCAGTGCATGCATTGTTTGGGTTCACTCATTATTGTTTGGTCTTGAGCCCAATCTCGTTCAAATCTCTTTTGAAATCAACACTTCGTTTAGATTTATTCTTTGATTCCCCACTTCGTTGTTTGGATTTACAATACTGAATTGCGATGTTTGTGAATGCTGCCATTTATATGTGCACAAGCTTCCTCCTTCTTCAACCATAGAAGATGGTATCAATGCTTTTAAAAATTATTCGTGATTTATTGATTTAAGTATGATTAAAATCACGGTTATATTGATAATAAGAAATCTTGCATGTTTTAATATTAAGTAATGTATTAAAATCATTAAAGCCGAAGTGGATTAAGTTTTAATATAAATATATTCACATATTGATATAGAATCTTCAAGTGAAATAAATTTGAAGACAAATTCTCTTCAAGAATGAGGGAATGATAGAAGATTATCCCTAAATTCTATACAAGAAGAACTTGAAGATGAACTTTTACCATTTAAAAGACCTATGACAAAGGCAAGGAGTAAGAGATTGAAAGATCAAAACTATTCAAGGCTCCTAATGCTACAGGTAATCTGAAATTCAAAGAATATGAAAATCATGGCTTGAAGCACATTTGAAGATAGTTTTTAAGAAAATTAGTTTATGTTTTTAGACTTTGGGTTTCCTCTTATAAATTAGTTATGTTGTATGTTTTTGGGCTTTGGACTTTCTTTTATAAATTAGTTTATGTTTTGATGTTTTGGGCTTGGACCATCGTGTAGGGTTCTCAGGTTTTCTTAAACTTATGTGTTTATATATAGAAGTGTCAAAAACAATGTAGGGACTTTTTAGTCATATATTAAATTTGAATTCATTAAAGAGAGAATTCTCTTTGTTCTTGGTTTAGACCTCCGGTTCTTATCAAATATTAACATCTTTGTGGCAAACCTTCACTTGACTTATCAATCTGCTAGATTGTGGCGTACTCAATCTCTGTCTTATTTTGCGTTCTTCTTTGATTTATTCGTGTCGTGCCTCTTGAGAATTCAAATTCAGAAACGATCATACTCTTTTCTGGATATGACAAATGATATAGCATAAAATAATTGAATAAAAAATTAATATATATTTTAGAGTTTATCAAAATCATATTATTCGCTTTATGCAAAAGAATAGACGTATTTAATAGAATTTCGTGATAGATTTACATTATATATACACTAGCGTACACGCTATCGCGTATGTGTATAAGTATTTTTTAAATATGAATGATAGTATCTTAGTATGTGATAATAATGTAATGTTATTAAGTTAATATATAAAATAAATTTATATTTATTAAAAATAAAGTGAAATGTTAAAAATAGAGTGAAATGAATAGAAAAGTTAATTGTTGATGAATTAAAAAAAAGATAAACAATTTTATAGAAAATAAGTAAAAATAACCATTAATTTTAAAAAATAATAAATAATTATATTATAAAGGATAAATTTGGTATTATGAAATGTGGACACAAAAGAAAGAATTCTCTTTATCGTTGTTATAGATTTAAACACATATGAGAATGAGATTATTTTGGCCTATAACTCAGAACAATTTCATTTATTAACAACATGTGACATCAATTATTCTGTAACGAAGGTCAAGTGGGTCAGATCATAATTTAATCTTTGAACTATTACACTCTTAAGTAAAAAAGAGTTACATCCTGACTAATAACTATACCCACTCGATCCTAATATTTATCAACTCAACAACATTTGAAGATTTCAGACATGAAGGGATGCTTCAAATTTAATGTCACTGACGCTAAGCTTTAGGAATTAAAACTTTCACATAATTATATTTTTTGAATTTGTAAATAGAATTTATATGGTACTTCATCCCATCTTGAATGATAAAGATAACTGATCATACGTTGGTTTAAAATATGAAAAAAATAAAAAAGTATTTCCCTTAATTTAATAAAATATACGTTTTATTAGTTACAATTGAGTTTTTTATGTCATATAAAGTTACGTTCATTGGTGTCAGATCCTTAACAATTGTCTCAGATTAAACTAGACAATTTAATATTATGTAATAATTTATCATTTATCTTATTTTGAATCACATATTTTATTATTAGATGTTACCATTTTGAAAAAAATATTTATTGCATAAGGTTTTTTTTTGTCATATATTCTATATTTTTGTTTTCTTTTTACTTAGGGATGTCTTTATGACTCACCTCACTTTCCTGGGAGTGTTTGTGGAGAACTTTCTACTATTTTCCTTATAAGAATCTATGAGGAATGAACACGAGGGTATCTGTAGGCTCTACCGAAGAGCTGAAGAAGATGGACTAGTGTTTCACTAGTACAACCCTCTAACCAGTACCTCCTGCTAAATCACCAAGCAAATAAGATATATACCTTCATTAAGCTGAGTATGCTCTGAACTCACAGAATATTTCATAGATCCCCTGGGTGTCAGGGTTGAACATGAAGGGTTTGACTGGCTTGAACCTCATGGTCTGGTGAAGGAAATAGAAATATCGGGTTCGGGCATATTGGTGGATCTCAGTTACCGTTGTAGGGTTGAGGTCTGGAGGGTACTCTTTGTGAGTGTCCCGTAAAAAGTGTTATTTTATTATTAATGCTTTTAAATAACGATGGTTTCTTACTATAAGATGTGTTAAAGTGACTGTTATAATCTGTAAAATTTGAAGAAAAAAAAACACTTTAATGATAATATGCAAATATAAAAATTTTGAAAATAAAATGCACAGATAATAAAGTTTTTAAAATATGTATTCAGGTCTTTATTTTTACAAAAAAAAAAAAACGTGACTCGAAAATTTCTCTTTTTTAAACTTTATTTTTAGTCAACTAATTACTAAATAAGAGTACAAGGATATTCCGCCTTTACAAGCAAAACCTTCGAAAAATACACACCAGAACTTGAAATTGAATATGTAGAATTAAAAATAAAATCTACTGTATTACACATAGAAGAAACCACTCAAATACAATTTATTTGTACTTAACATAGTACTTAATACCAATTACAAACCAATAAACATACAAACAGCAAAATCACCGATAATCAAACAATCCTCTTTTCTATTTATTTAATACAACTCATAGATGTAAACATGAACCTAGCCCTATATAGACTACGTTCTTAGTAGAAAAGTATTCGTTGATAATCAATTTTTTTTTTTTTAAACAATGGACTAATAACAATTTGTAATAATGATAAAATATTATATTTGGATGATGATAAATAAATTTTAAACAACAGTTAATTATCCTTAGGTGGTCGACCATTAAAAGCCGAAAGCCTGGTTCCCAACACAATCAATTCCTTGCTTGTATCATCGCTCTCAACTATCACTTCAATGAAGCATAGGCAACTCTTTTTTCTCTCCATTGCTGTCTTTATTGCTTCTGTTAGCTCCTCCTCACAGTGCACCTTCAAATACAACATTAAAAATTAGTAAGTGTTTTTCTGTTGAGGATGTTTTATACGAGTTTCCAAATTCCAAGTGTTTTTTTCTTTTTTAAGAATATCTCACACTCACCTTGGTAGTCCAGCACTTGCCTTCACCATTGTCTATTTTCTCCACCAGTCCAGCATAGTCCCAGTTTTTTATGACATTGTAAGGTCCATCATGGATTTCTGTCTCTGTACAGTATCCGCCATTGTTGATCAGAAAGATTATGCAATTTTGTCCACACCGTAACATTGTTGACACTTCCTGCACTGTCATCTGCAACAAAGTTTCAAACCTAATTAATCGCTTATAGATATAAATCAGTCTCAAAACCTCTTCATTCTACAATATACCTGGAAGCTACCATCACCAACACAAGCAATGACTCTCTTGTGTGGAGCAGCCTGCGCATAACCAAGACTTGCACCAACTGACCAACCTATTGATCCGTACTGCATCTGACACTCGTACCTGTAAACCTAATATATGTTAATGATACTCTCTTTCTTCAATTCTTCATTCAATATATATACACAAAACTTACTCACCCACAACCTTGTGGTAGTTTCAGCTTCTGACATGTGAACCAAGTGTCTCCTGTTTCAGCAATCACAGCAGTGTCACGAGACAACATGTTCTGTATGTGCATGAACAAAACATTGACCCTTAACTTATCCTTTGGGTTAGGGTTACTGGGAAGGCCATTTCGGACGTGTATTCTTTTGTAGTTGTCAAAAGCAGTTGTGTTGCGTTTAAGGCGTGTTGCAAGTGCTTCGAAGAAGCTCTTCATTGAAACACACCCGATGGTAGGTCCATTTGGGATCATTACCCGATTAGGCAACACTACAATTGCTTTCTCCTTTTGAACGGGTATTGAGAACCCTAAAGTGATAACATCATTGAATACTGGACCAGCAAAAAGGTAGGCATCTGCAGAATGCAGAATTTCTGCACAAAAGGGAGTGCTAATCTGTCCCCAGTAAGTGCCAATGAAGTTGGGATGATGTTCTTCCACCATCCCTTTTGCTGAAGGCAACACTGCGAAGGGATAACCCGAAGCATCTACCATTCTCATGAAAGCATCACTGGCCTTTGCTATCCGCAACTTTGGCCCTCCCACCATCACTGGTTTCACTGCCTTGTTCAAGAACTGTGATGTGGCTTCCACCGCAATTTCCAAACAGCTTTCATCGGTCAATTTTGGAGTCAGATAAAAGGGGACAGGGTCATCAGTGAAGGAATGGTGAGGGATGCTAACCAAGTTACTGGCTATGCTGATATACACAGGCTTGCTTTCCCTCAAAGCTGTTGCAATGGCAGTGTCAATGAGTTCATGTGCATCCTCCAAGTTGTTTACTACAGCCTGAAATTACAATAACGCATAATAATCAATCCATTACATGCATGTTTTTTCTTCTTCTTAAACCTACAAAAATTAACCTTTGTTTTTCTATTTTTACTACCATCTTCTACAGGGAGTGTACCTGGTGACAAGTGACAGGCTGAAAGCAACGTAGCTCTTCACTGAAATCTGACAAGCCAATGGAGTGGTGAATAATCCTTTGGCTGCCATAGTCGTTGGAATTGGGAGCTCCAACAATGCATATAACCGGAAGATCCTCGCTGTAAGCACCGGCAATGGCGTTGAGAATGCTGAGGCCACCCACATTGAAGGTAACCACACATGCACCCACACCTTTGCATCTGGCGTACCCATCAGCACCATACCCAGCGTTGAGCTCGTTGCAGCACCCTATCAGGTTAAGGTCAGCTTCAGCTACCAAATAATCCAGAAGCCCAAGGTTGAAGTCTCCAGGAACACTGAAAACATCCTTCACACCAATCTCAACCAGACGCCGTGCAATGTGGTGCCCGATGCTGCGTTTGTTGCCTCCCTCCGTCGGAAAACAGACAACCTTGTTATTGCATGTGTTGTTGTTGTTCACGTTTATCATGTTGCCACTGGCCTCCATGGAAGGGAACCAAAGAAGCAACAAAAACAATTCAAAGTGTGAATGTTTTGTTAAGAATATATGTGGTTCACCTTGCCTGCTACAGCTAGCAACTACAGAGATACATTCAAACACTCAAAATCTATCTATATATATAGATCATCCACGACCTCTCTTGTTCACGGTTCATTTAAGGAAAAAAAAAATTATATGAAAAAAAGGAAAAAAAAAAAAAACATTATTTTGATAGTGACATGGGGTAAAATAATTATAAAAAATGAAATTTTATTAGGAAAATGAATTTTTGACTACTAAATTTTGACAATTTGTGTCATTTTTTAAGTGATTTTTCATTTTTTTTTTCTCATTTTCAATATTTCAAAACCACTTAAAAGATGACATGTCATATTGTAAAAGGAAGTTGTCAAAATTTAGTAGTTAAAATATCATTGTCCTTTATATTTATATAGAAAAAGATAAAATGAAAGTTGGTGAAAGATATTATTAAATTAGTGTACAAATTTTGTGTCAAAATTTTAATATTTTTTATTTAAAAGATATTTCAACCATCTAATGTATCATAATTTTTATTTTTTTTAAAGCTTTGAAGCTCAATTGCTTACACGCTTATATATAATTATCATTTAATTAAATGAATATTTTTAAACAAAATTTTCACTTCGTTGTTGTTAAATTCGTTTTTAAGCATTTTTATTCCTAAACATTATTACAAGAAAATCTTCGAATAACAATAAATTTTAATAAAAAATAATTAGTCATTATAATGACTAATTTAAATATTAATTTATAAACTAAATATTATTTATAACTAAAATAATTTTAAAAATTATAATTAATTTTTAAATTAATAACTAAAATAATTTTTATTATGAATTGATTTTTACATCGATCACTAATATTAATTACTAAAATTTTAGTTATAAAGAAATTATCTTTAGAAAATTAATCTTTAAATATAATTTTTATTACTTGATTATTATTTAATAGTTTTTTTTGTAGTATATGCTTTAAAAAATCAAATTTTGGGTGAGTTTATAAACTTATGCAATTTTCATGATAAGAAATTGTTTTTTAGGAATCCATTTATTTGACTTTAAAAGAGATGGGATTGAGTGAATATTTGACACAAGATTGGTCTTTTATACAAAAATTCACGATGAGTTTATTTTAGGAAAAGAAATTCAGCTAGGTGCGGATTCATTTTTATTTTTGTATTATATCACATGTAATTAATATAATGTGTCATATGTTATTATAATACTTAATGTGTTGTGGTGCACGCCTGTTTTCTTTTCTTTTATTTATTGTTATTATTATTATATAAAATCAACCTCGCATAAATACTATGAAAATACTACTTATGCGTGTGCCATGTGCTCTTACTTATTCCACGAAGCTTATGTAACAAGTTAACAAGCCTAAGGTCAATCAACTATAACCCATTAACTCCATTCAAAAATATTTTTAAGAATTTATGTACAATACTCCTTTTAATAATAATATTGTTTTAAGTTTCTTTATCAGTTTTACTTACAATTAATCGATGTAAAAAATAAAAAAGGAGTGGTAACCTTTGGAGGATATATACTTTGAATCACATTCTTGATTCGTACAACTAAAATTGATGGCATTATTTATGTTGGATTTATATTTTATCATACGGTTCAAGAAATTATGATTCTATATATATGATATTTGTGTTACACATATAAGATATTTGATATCATTTTTATCTAAAATATTAAAATAACGGTGTTGTAGATCTTTATTTTATATATAGTGTTTAATTTTGTTTATTATATCTAATGTGAAATTTTTGACTCATAATTAGACTATTTAAACGGTTTACGATACTTATCATGAATTCAACTTACGTCTCTTTTTAAATTTTGATGAGTTAATGATATGGAGAAGTGTTTCACGTTTGTTATGAGATGTTGATTTAAAATGATTGATTTAGGGGTGGCAGAACGGCAAAGAAAATGTGTTGGGAGTGGAAGTTCAAAATCACGTGGGTGGGCTTTGGCTATTTAATTTTTTCAACTCTCCTCAACCAAATTGTACTGTGAAAATTACGTGCAAGATTAGAATTTAGAAGAGAACGGTTTTACACCAAACAAACAAAAACACAGTGACTTCAATGTTTTTTAAAATTATTTAAAACATCATTAGAATCAACGTGAGACTTAGTAATGTTCATAAATGAGTTTAAATTAAAAAAAAAAAATAAGTCGACCGAACTTCATAACATTTGGGAGATAATGGGCGTCTGATTGTATAAATATAAATAAATATCTGGGTATTCATAAAAGTTAAAATATAAAGAATTAGAAAATCATATTTTACAAGTAATATTATTTAAAATAATGAGACTTAATTATTTTAATATTAAAAAAATTAATATAAATAGAATTGTTATAAATGAGTTTTATTATTTTTAAACAGATTATATCTTTATAAATCATTTTTACTTTTATATAGTTCTTTGAGTTTTTTCTAATTTTTTTTCTCTTGTTTGTTTGAAGATTAGAGATAGTTACGGTGATCTTCTTTGTGAGCTCTTTATTTCTATCCGATCAATTTTTTCAACTATGTAAGTTAAATTTTTGCTTGTTTTTCTGTGGGTCTTCTCTATTTTGGTTTGCATGCAGTCTTTTTATGATTGCATATGTCATTTAAGTCATTAATATGACTCTCTCTTGACCAGTGATCATAAAGGTATGTTCTGATCGTCTTTGTGATGTGTTTATGTGTAGATAGGGATCCTGTAAAACTAAAGGTGTTGAGCTATCTGAGGGTTGTTTGTGCAATTTGGTATTGTAAGAAAATTTTTTGTGTGTTTTCTTGGTTGTTTTGTGTGGTGTTTTTCTTTTTCTTTTTTTTTTTTTCAATGATCACTTCATCCTCACCTGTGTAAACAGACGAAGTTGTCAGTTTTTAGAGTCAGCTCTGGGAATAAGGAGTCATCAATTAGACTAGTGGAAGGTCTAAAGATTTTAGTAAGGAACTAGTTTTGAATAGAGCTTGTAAATTTAGTTTGAATGTATAAATGTTATATTTTTATAATCCTATCTTTTGTAAAGAATGTATTAATATACTTTATACAATAAATTATATGTTTAGAATACTGTGATGAAGCATTGTATTTTACTAGTTTTAAGTTATTAAAATGGAATGTTACATAAAAAGTGAGAAAAAGTTATCATATTTTAACCTTAAATTTAATTATCTTATAAAAATAACATTTTATTGTAAATATAATAATTTAGATTAAAAAATTAATAACTAATAATTTACTATTTATTACAAGTAAAAAAGATGTCATATTATGAAGAAAAAAATAAATCACGAAATAAAATTTAGATTTTTTTTTTAAATATATTATATTAATGAAATAATAAATAAAAATAGTTAATCATATTTAACAGACAAATCATACTATATACAACTATTAAAAGAAATAATGTGAGGTAGGGAGTGGGATAGTAATAGTATACCATCTATTGAGCTTAAATGTGTAGTCTATCCTACACTTTTCTACCGTCAGTCTACTATGCAACCCAACTCTATTAAAACAAAAATATTTTACATCAACTTTAGAGGTGTCATTTAGAAATAAAAAGTAATATTTTGACATAATTCTTCACTTGAACAAATTCATTTTAATAATATATAATAAAAAATGTAACTAAAATATTAATATTTTGATTTATTGAATAAATATATTTTTTATATGAAATATCTCCTTGGTAATATATATATATATATATAAGAGTTAAAATAAGATCATAGAAACTTATAAATAGGATAAGATCATTTTTCTAACAGATAAAAGTTTATTTATTAAAAAAATAATGTGTTTTGGTTCATAAAACAGTCCTTTATGCCTTACAAGTACTAAATATTATTTTATATACTTTTAACCCTAAAAATATTTGATCTGATTTTATTTCGATGTTAAGAAATCCTACATGGATGAACCATAGAAATGAATTTCATAAAATGGTAAATTCACTAAATTATTTCTTATTTATTGATACTCATGTTTCTATTCCTTTTCTCATTCTCTTAATTTCTTTTAAACCAAACACGTTTAATTTTTACTTAATCTTTTATTTATTTCTATTCAAAAATTCATTTTCATCCAACAATTTTTTTTTATTTTCGTGTTCATCAAAGCCTTAGCATTCGACATTTCCTTTGTCCGTATAATATTTCCAAAGCAAAATTTCAGTTGCGATTGAAGAAGTGTTCAATTCTAAAAAAAAGCGTCAAAATTTTGTTTTAATAGATGTGTTTGGTGCTTCAGTATTTCTGCACTCCGTCCAATGACAAACAAGTGAAACTTACGAATAATATTTTGTTTTTTTTTTCTAATTCAGAATGTATTTTATTCTTTTAATTGAAATTTTGTACAGCATAAAACACAAAATATGCTTTTGTTTAAAATAATAGTTCAGGCAGAAAAGGTAACAGTAAAAGTTGGAAAGTAATTCAACAACTAATGCAAAACACATCCAAATTCTAAGGAATAAATATGATAATGACAGTAGCATCACCACTGAAAAAAAAGGTTAGAAGCAATGCAATGGAATCTTGTGCATCCACCAAAGCATTGCAAGACTTCCATTTCATTCACCCAGCAAGTTTATTCATTCACCGTGCTGATAAAATTGCAAAAGAAATATATTCTCCCTTCTGAAAGTTGCAAAATTGATCTCAAATCTATGTATTCTACATTACATTCAAGCTCAGAGAACCCCCAGTTAATCATTTCCCAGGCTGAGATTATTCTCAATGAGAATCTTATTCAAGTTGTCGGCTATTTCAGCTAAACCAATGTTCCTAAAACCAACCATAATCTTTTTACAGGCAAGCATATCAAAATCTGTGGTCGTCGATTGCTTCCACTGATCAATAACTTCACCTACTTCTTTCGAATGACCAAGTATGAGATAAGAAGAAATAATAGAGATGTAATTCCTGCTGATCATTTTCTGTTTGGTCATTCTCAAGGAATTCCATATCTGATCAAGCTTATCCTTACTTCCCAACCCACCATAAAGAATGATTAAGAAGTCATAAGTTATCCATTGCCCTTGGGTGATCCTTTTCTCAGTCTCAACTAGCGTGTTGGAACTTGCATTATCAAGATGACCTACACTAAGATACAAATTGGCCAGGTTCAAATACCTTGTCCAGCTTTCATTAGAACCAGTACCATGACTCATTTCATCGAGAATCCTCCTAACCTCATCAATGTTAAGAATGGCGGCACAGGAACTTATCCATAGATTATAGGTAAAGATATCAGGTGAAACCTGTTGCTGTTTCAGTTCTTCAACAACCGTAGGGACCTTTTCAAACTGGCCCACTGACATGTAAAGAGTCATCATTTCATTGTAAGTAAGGGCATCAAAGCAGAGGTTTGAATCCTTTATCCTTTGAAAAAGTTCCTCAGCCTTGTCGGTCAATTTTGCTCCCGCATAAGAATGTAGGAGTGCTGTGTAAGTTTCGGTCGTCTTTGTCGCATGAGGTAGACCCTCGAAATAGCGTTCTGCAGCATCAATGCCAAACACTTTGGTCATCAAATCTATGCGCACTGCATAATCAGAGTCTGATAACTCGTATTGCTCATGGCTAACCATCCATTCTGATATCTGCAATCAGCAATAGACACATATTGCAAAGCTTTACATCCAACAGAAAAAGAATGTAGTATTCATAAATCATCAACATCATCATAATAATAATCAAAAAGTGTTACAAATTTGTAATCTAGTCACTAGAAAAGAAAACATAAATAAAATTGTGTATGGCTGAGTCATTAGAATTTGGAAGAATTAGAAATTGCAGTTTGTTGGAGGAAAAACTAATATATGAAACTAGACAGAATCAGAAAAGTCATGAATAGGTAATATCCAAATAATAATAACCTCATTTGCCCCAGGCCACAGTACTGAACAACGTTTTCATTCCAACAATTATAAGCACTACAAAAATAAGTAAACTGAATACTACCTAACGATCTTTCCTTTTTCTTCTTCTGAACCTTACAAAAACCACATATATAGCAAATTACACTCACATATATAGCAAATTCACACTATACCTGTCCCTTTTTATGTTACAATAACTCCCTTTACAAGAATAAACACTGTAATATCAACGTAACGAATTTAAACCGATTAAGAGGGGTTATTGTCCGAAAAAAGACAATAGTGTCGGCGTGAGTTTAAAAAATTCACACTGATGTTAGTAAAGTTTACTCTTAATGATAACTAGCCTGCTGTAACTTGAAAATTCAGCAACATGCTCTAATTTGTTTAAACAGAAAAAAGATCCAAAAGCTTGCATGATCCGCTAGGTAGCATTTTACAGATTTTTGTTTCTACTTTTTCCTAACCATTTGTGAAAATTATCCTTAATTCCCCATCACAGAACTACATAAACTTTGCAGTGCTTAGGTAGCTAAAATGTTTGAAATTCGAATCCTGTGTATTGCTCTTATTTAGCTATTATAAGGGAAAGAGGGTATGAATGAGAAAAGAAAGGGTGAAACCTCCAAAGCGTGTTTGTAACGTTGAGATCTTCGAAGCTCTTTGGAAATATCCCGAAGCTGAGAGAGCGTAACAGGATTCCCTTGAAGGACCCATTTTTGAAGAATGTTTGTGGCGCTTCGCTTGGGGAGCCTCAGCCTCAAGATTCTGCTCCTTAGGTCATCACCTTCCACACTCTCTTCAACTAAATCACTGCTCACAGCACCCGAAGACGCAAATCTCGTTCTGTTCTGGACACAAGCTAAACCGCTACTTCTGCATGATGAGAAGATGCAATTTTGAGATCAATTAATTACCCATACCCAAAAACTCAATTGTGATTGGTTGCCAAGAAAGTATGTAACTTGGTTCTGATCCGAGTCTGGGGATCGGAAAAATCAGTTAAGATGCAGAATCATAAAAGATTGCAACTTTGGGTTGTGTTTTTGTGGGGGAACCAATAAGAGAACGTGAAAAATGGCTTACCGTCTGAGAGAGAGGAAAAGTGAGCGATGCGCCATTGGCGGCGTTTCTCACTTGCTTCCTTCTTCACCTCCTTCTTGTTCTTTCCAAGAACAAAATCCTTAATCATGTGAAATTTTATTTTATTTAAAATAGACTAAAATCGGTGTAAAGCATAATCATGTTTTGTTAACATGAAGTTTTTTTTTTTTTTTTTGTTGATTTTATTTAATTTAATCTTTATTTTCATTTTATGTTCAATTAAGATTTCATTTTCGTTAAATTATGATTAATTTGGTCTTTTTCACTGACGGTGTTTAAATAATTAATGTGTTTTTGAACACTACATGTCACGTGTCAGCTCCTGGTTTTTTTATTTTTTTTATTTTTTTTTCCATTTTTTTTTTTTTTTTTTTTATTTTTTTTTTTTTTTTTTTTTTTTTTTATTTTTTTTTAATATTTTTTTAAAATTTTTTTAATTTCAAAAAAAGTGTCCACGTGTCAAGTCAAAATTGTGTCACGTATCAATGCTAGTGCCACGTGTCAGTTTCTAGTAGTATTTATTTTTTGTTCAACTTTTTTTTTTAATTCAATCCCTATATTCGTTATTTTTATTTAATTTAGTCCCAAATTTTGTTAAAATAGAACCATTTAATTTTTAAAATTGAAATTACTATTACTTATTTTTAAAATTTAATTATAAATTATAAAATTAAATTATTAATTGAATATAATTCTTAGATTTAATTGTTAAATAAAATATAATTATTTAAATATTATTAAAATATAATTATTAAAATTTTAAAAATATATATTAACATTTGTAAAATTTACATTTAAATTTAAAATATTTAATATTTTTATTGCATTTTAGATATTAAAATCAAAAATATTTTATATGTAAATGTTAATTTTACAAATATTAGTTTATTTTTCTAAAATATTTTTATATATCAATTTTAAAAATATTTTCGAATATAAATATTAGAAAAAAATTAATAATTATATTCTTATAATATTTTAAATAATTATATTCTATTTAGAAATTAAATATAAGAATTTATTCAATTTATAATTAAATTTAATAATTTATAATTGAA
>Ga0214542_1007250_pt1 | contig 19439 bp, 15 predicted proteins | sample CNSS1metaG_FD_160096 | JGI IMG/M metagenome (GOLD analysis project Ga0214542, IMG submission 160096) | Root nodule microbial communities from cowpea collected in UCLA plant growth center, Los Angeles, California, USA - CNSS1 | ecosystem: Host-associated > Plants > Roots > Nodule | place: USA...
ATATATATATATGTATGTCTATATAGGGTTAATTATGTTTTTCGTCCCCCAACTATCGGTGTTTTTTGGTTTTAGTCCCCCATCTAAAAGTTGATCCATTTCAGTCTCTGACCTTTTAAATTGCATGGAATTGGTCTCCAATTTTAAACTTCGTTAGCATGAATTGACACCTGGCTAACGAATGGCCACGTAAGGATCCCGTTTAAAGCTTTCTTTTGATGACACTATTTTGCATGTTTTGGTTACATAGTAGTAATGCTTTCAGCTCACGTGTTAATTAAAAAATTGCTTACAGTAGTAATGCTTTCAGCTCACGTTTTGGGAAAGTAAGCATTGGATTTCAAATTAGAAAGGGTTTTTTGCTAAAAACCCTATGCTTGCGCTGGTGAACGACGATCGAAGTGGTGATTTCAAAGGCAGAAACTTCATTCACAGAGCAAAATCGAAGTGGGTTTTCTGGTTAAATTTGAATGACGAAATCAACATTCGTGAAGTGAGGTAAGTTGTATTGGTTACAAATTTTGTTTCGTTGAATGTTCGATTTACTTTGGTTTGGTTGTTATTAAAGTTCGATTGTGGTTGTTTTTGTTGGGTTTGTGCTTTTATTTGAAATGTAGGGCTGCAAATGGGGTTTGATGTGGCATTTCATCATATGGGTAGGTTTGAAAGGAATATGGGATTGAAATATGTTGGCGGTGAAATCCACGTTAAAGGGATCAATCCAGATTTTTGGTCATTCTTTGAAACATTAGGCATAGTGAAGGATTTTAAATACGCTGGAGATGTTAAACTGTGGTGGAAGGGCTCCAAAGAGAAGCTGTTAAACAATCTAAGATTGTTGAGTGATGATAAAGAGGCATTAGCTTTGGCTAAGTATGGAGAGGATAGGAACGAAGAGGTTGATATATATGTTCAACATATTCCTTATCAGCCTGAAGTGGTGCATTTCATTACTGGTGCTGAAATGGATGAAGAATTAGGTTAGCCAGAAGTGGGGCGTGAACAAGATGTGGTTCCTGATGCAGTTGTAGCGAGTGAGGTTGATGTCATTCCTGAGGCACCTGAAGGGGTTGAGGCTGATGTCGATGGTGAGGCTAGTTTGGTGAGTGAGGCACCTGTAGGGGTTGAGGCTGATGTCGGTGGTGAGGCTAGTTTGGTGAGTGAGGCACCTGTAGGGGTTGAGGCAGAAGTGATGGGTGAGGCAGAAGTGATAGGTGAGGCTAATGTGGTGACTGAGGTAGAAATGGAGGGTGAGGCTCATGTGGTTCCTGAGGCAGAATTGGGAGGGGTGGCAGAACGGGGGGTTGAGGCAGAACTTGGGGGTGAGGAGGATGTTATATGTGAAGAGGTTGAGTCTGAATGATGAAGGTGATGCTGCAGACAAACTGGATGATAGTGAAGAAGAAAGGGTGGTAAATGATGATGATGGATTTGGTATAGACATTCAGCCACCCGTGAGAAAAATTGGACCTGTTTTGGATAGGTGGAAAGCAATGAAACGAAATCCAAGCATAATGAGGGCTAAAAAAGATGTTGGAAAAGGTTTATTTGTCACTAATGCTGAAATTGGAGTACATGACATAAGTGAGGAGTATGATACTGATGAGTTAGAGTCTGATGTTGATAGTGATGAGGGTGTGGTTCGTGATGGGCCTAAATTTTCCAAGTATAGAGTTGAAGATATGACTAAAGACTTCAAGTTCAAATAGGGAATGGAATTTTGTTCTTTGAAGGACTTTAAACAGGCATTGATGGAGCATAGTGTTTTGAATGGGAAAGAAGTACAATTTGTCAAGAATGATAAGAGGAGAGTGAGGGTTGTATGTAAAAAAAATGTGGTTTTTTAATTATGGTGAGTAAGGTTGGAGGTAGGCAAAAATTTCAGGTTAAGTCATTGGTTGGGCGTCACAAGTGTGACAGGGTGTTTGGGAATAAAAATGCTAATAAGGACTGGATTCCACAGGTGCTAATAGATAGATATATGAACGTAGGTGTCATGATAGTGAGTCAAATAATTGATGGGGGGTGGACAATGTCAATATGGTCGATTACATGATTATGTTGCTGAATTGCTCAGAGTTAAGGCTGGAACTTTCAAGATCAAGATAAATCAACCTCAACCTAGTCTGCCACCAAGATTTGGCTATTTTTACATGTGCTTAGCAGGTTGTAAGACTGGTTTCTTGGCTGGGTGTAGGCCCTTCATAGGTGTTGACGGTTGCCACTTGAAAACAGCTTATGGTGGCCAACTTTTGGTTGCAGTGAGCAGGGACCTCAATGACTAATACTATCCATTAGTGTTTGTTGCAGATGAGAATGAATGTAAAGAGACCTGGAGATGGTTCCTAACTCTATTGCTAAAGGATATTGGAGATGTTGCAAATCATCGTTGGGTATTCATCTCATATCAACAAAAGGTAATGTAATTACATAAACTTTTCCTTCAGACAGTCACAATTAATTGATTTTCTCCGTCTTATTTATAACTACTATCTTTTGCAGGGACTTGTGACTGTGTGTGATGAAATGTTGAATGGGGTGGAGCACCATTTCTGTTTGAGGCACCTGTATAACAATTTCAAGAAAAAATTTGGCGGTGGGGTGGCAATCAGAGACCTTATGATGGAGGCAGCAAAGGCTATTTTTTACGCTGCCTGGGAAAAAAAATGGGTGAGTTAAGAAACATTAACCCTGGAGCATATAATTGGTTAGTTGCCATTCCTAGAAGTTCATGGTGTAAACATGCACTCAGCATTTACCCTAGATGTGATGTTTTAATGAATAACTTGTCTGAATCATTCAACAGTACTATTTTATTGGCTAGAGATAAACTAATCATTAGTATGATGGAATGGATTAGATCATACACAATGAGTAGATTTGCTACACTTAGGGAAAAGTTGATTGCATATCCTGGTAATGTAATGCCTAAGCCTAAAAAAAGGCTTGATAGGGAAGTGGAAAAAAGTGGGAATTGGCTTCTAGTATGGGTAGGGGGTTCTAAGTTCAAAGTCACGCAAGGGTTCACTATGGAGAAATTTGTAGTTGATCTAAGTAAGCATAGCTGCACTTGTTATTTTTGGGATTTGGTAGGTATTCCTTGTAGACATGTTGTGGCTGTAATTAACTATAAGATAGAAAATCCTTAGGCATATGTGCATCCATGCTACAAAAGAGAAGCTTATCATGCTTGCTATAGCCCAGAAATCACCCTTATAAATGGACAACAACTTTGGCCCAAAAGCAATCAACCTGAATTAGTCCCACCCATATACAAAACACCACCTGGCAGGCCCAAAAAACTTAGAAGAAGGGAAGCAGATGAAAATGTTAGTCATTCAAAACTTTCAAAGAAGAATCTGATCATGAAGTGCAGCAGATGCAAGCAAATAGGACATAATATCAGAAGCTGTAGAAGGGGGATGAGATCTAGAAAGGTAAGACATAATGTTCTTTACTTCTTAATGATTTTTCTTTTGCAAAATACAAATATGAAATTTGAAAACATACTGAATTGACAGGGAAACACACAACGTACTCCAACTGCCACTGCAGCTACCAACGTTGTTGGACCATCAAACCAAAGCTACAGTAGAAGGAGATCCACACCCATAGTTGCAGCAAACGTGAACCAAGGAGAAAGAGCACCAACAACACAGCCAAGGAGCATGGCAGCACAAGCATTGGGGTCTCAAGCTAGCAGTAGTACAACTTGTGCACAACCCACGTGAAAATGAATGAAGATTCCTACTTTTTCTTGCTTTATTAAAGACATCTGTAATAGATTAAGACTTCTATAACATTGGGCATAGTGATAGTGGACCACTATTTTGTTTTGGAGCAGTGTTATTTCAATATTTTAGTTAAAGTTATGGACCACTTGCCTGCTTTGGACCACTTTTTGCATTATTTATTCAATTAAAGGAAATACTTTTGTTGTTGCTTTGGACCACTTGTTTGCCATTATTGATTAATGAAACACGTATTTCTATTGTTTATTCATTCCAAATTTATTTCTCATACTATGAAAATGGTAAAACAGGAAATTGGAGAAAATTGGGGACACCATATCGAATAACAGAAGACTTAATAGGAAATTCATTCCACTATCATATTCTCATATTCTCTTAATCAGAAAATAACATGACACCATATCGAATATCAAATAATATCACGCATGACAAATATCAAATTCGAATACTGTCATATTCTCATATATTTCATATTCTGATATTGCAACCACCAAGTTTAACCACTAAGTTTAATACATTCCAAGTTTAATACACCAAACCTACCTAACACAACAGTAACCACCAACTTTAATACATTCCTAATCACTGCTACAAATAGCTAAGACATAACTAATTACAATTAACCTTCAACAACACCATAATAACCAGAACAACAGTTGCCACCCACGACAAAACAAATAAAACTTGCAGAAATTTGCCAATTTGTTTCTCTTGTTGCAATTTCCTCTTCAGCTTCTCATTTTTCTTTATCAAGTCCATTATAACTTTGTCCTTTTCCAAACAACAAACTTTGTCTTCTTCAGCAGTTTTTCCTTCGCTCGATTCAAGTTCAGAGTCTTTCCCTTCAAACATTGATTCCGACTCATTAACCCATTCGAAATAATTACAATGGGAATTGGACTGCACAAAAAAGGAAACGATTACAAAGAAAACCAAATGAAGCTCGAAAAAAAGTCCAATTCCTACAGCCCAATTCCTACACCTCCAAAATAATCTGCCTTTGTTCTTCACAGTACTTGCCTTTAGAAGCAACAATTTTTCCCCACACCCACACACTTTCGATGCAATTTCTGAAGAGGACGCACAACTTCGCCATATTTTCGAACCACTACTCCTCTGCATACAATCCAATCCTTTGGTTATGCTATTCATCACTGTAGCTAAATTTCTCCAATTTCTAAAGAGGACGCACAACACAATCTGCAATTTCTCAAATTTCCCCAATTTTAGGGTTTCATAAAATACCCCCAAACAACCTTTATTGTAACTAAAGAGAAAGCTTTAAACGGGATCCTTACGTGGCCATCCGTTAGCCAGGTGTCAATTCATGCTAACGGAATTTAAAATCGGAGACCAATTCCATGCAATTTAAAAGGTCAGGGACTGAAATGGATCAACCTTTAGATGGGAGACTAAAACCAAAAAACACTGATAGTTGAGGGACGAAAAACATAATTATCCCTATATATATATATATATATATATATATATATATATATATATATATATATATATATATATATATATATATATATATATATATATATATATAATAAGTATTAGAGTTATAAAATAGTAACCTTTTAAAATAATACAAAATAAAATAAGAATAACAAAAATCAAATAAATAATTGTATATGAATTAAAATGTTACAAACAAATATGATAACACAAATATGAATTAATATAAACTGGTGCATAACATAATTGGATATAATTGAAATAAATAAATAAGATAAGTGCGTAACTCAAGATAAATTAAATAAGATAAATAAATATGATTAGTGCTTAATTAGAATAAATTAAATAAAATAAATAAATAAATATGATCAATACGTAACTTGAGATAAATTAAATAAAATAGATGTAATTGGAGATAAATTATATAAAATAAATTAATTAATTAAATGAAAAACATTTGAAAATAAGTTAAATGGAAGTAAATAAAATAATATATAATTTAAAATAAATAAAAGATTAATTGAATTTCTTAGCAAAATTAACATAAAATTGAATTTCTTTTAACCAAAATTCACACTTTGACCATTTTCCATACAATTACTTTCTCTATCAGAATTTGTGATAGAATCCTCAAATATCTTTCATGCTCTTCATGATTTTTGAAATAAATTAAAATCTCATTAATGAAAACAATCACTGAAAAAGGTAGGAGCATTGATCACACCAAAAGGCATTATCAAGTACTCATAATGATCGCATCTTGTCCTAAATGTATTCTTTTGAATATCGTTCGCTTTTAACTCAAATATTTTGAAATATATCGTAGCACCTCTCACTGGATCCATAAAATCATCAATCCTTGAGAGAGGTTATTTGTTTTTAATGGTGTTTTTTTTAAGTTGAAGGTAATCCACACACAACCTCATAGTGCCATTTTTTTTGTTAACTAACAATATTGGAGCACCTCAAGGAGAAACATTAGATCTAATGAATTGTTTGTCCAATAATTCCCCTATTTGTTTTTCATCTCTACTAATTGTCCTTCCTCTTGTGTTTTTGCACCAAAGATCTTACCATTTTCGAAGTAACTGAAGTTCTATATATTTTTCCAATATAATTCAAGAGTTCTTATGTGTTTCCATGCCCCTTCGAGACCCTACAAAAATGGACAAATTGTTTTTTTAGGAACCTACATATAGGTGACATGCTATAGGGGGTTACAGACACAAGTATTGATCCTAGTACCAAGTCTATGGTGAATTTTATTCCTCTTTGTAGAGGTAACCCAAGAATTTCTTAGCAAAAACATCAAGATACTTACAAACAACAAAAAACTTATTAATGTTTATAACTTCCTTGACTTTTTTTAAAGAAGTTAGGATCATTCATACTTGAGATCTTTTTATGATTTCATTCTGGTTAGTAGTACTCTCTTTTAGTTCCTTTGAATCAAAACCTCCACCTATATATGATTCAAAAATTAAAGTCTTATCATGATAATTTAGGAGAATATGGTTGAAAGATAACCAATTCATTCCCAGAACAATATCCAAATGAGACAAGGGTAAACATATAAGATTTACATAAAAGTTTCTATTGCCTATAGAAATACGACAATTTGTGCATACAAGTGAAGTGATGACTGAGACATTGGTAGGAGTAGACACAGTTAAATCATATGGTAATAAAGAGATAAATAACTTTACATGTTTGACACAATCATGTGATATGAAAGAATGAGTAGCATCTGAATCATACAGTACATTAAGGAGATGACCATTTATGATGCATTTACCTTGGATTAGATCTTAAGATTGAAAAACTTCAATACCATTTACCGTGAAGACTCTTCCAGTTGTCTTTAGTCTCCCAACCTGATTCTTTCTTTTACTGCTACTTCCCCTATTTCCTTGCTTCTTATTTAACTCTTTGCATTCATTATGATAATGACTTAACTTCCCACAAATGGAGCAAGTTATAGTCATTGTGGTGTAGTTCCTTGATAGATGAGGTCTTCCATAGTGAAAGTGTTTGATAGGGTTGGTTATGCCTAAAGTATTGCCATAAGAGGAGTGTTTTTGTCCTGAAGAATTCCAAGAAACATGAGATGGAAGTTGATAGGGTTTCTTATTATTGAACTCATTTCTTTTGTGCCTCAAAGGCTCTCCTTGCCTCCATTGAGTTTGTTTTGCCTTAGTATCAAATTCATACACCATGTAACAATTTACAAAAGTTGGGAATGAGGAGATCTCAAAATAACCAATTGGTTGTTTAATATCAGGTCTCAGTCCACTTTCGAATTTAGAACAATGAGAATGTTCATCAACTCTATCGTTAAAGTAAGGACAAAATTTTTATAAGTCGACAAATTTTGTTGCCTATTTTCCTACAAACATGGTTCTTTGACGAATATTAATGAATTCAACTCCCTTCATCCTTCGAAGATCCTTTTGAAAATATTTTTCCAAAAAGTTGTGTTTAAAGACTTCTCAAGTAATTTGTCTCCCTTCATCTTTCAATTGTTGTTTTGTAAATCTTCACCAATTTTCAACTTCTTCAACGAGCATAAGGGCAACAAATGTGATTTTATTTGCATCAGCACATGTCATTCCAATAAAAAAAATTTCAATTCCTGGTATCGATATTAAACATCATCAACATTAAATCCTCCTTTAAATTTTTGTGAATTGTTCCTTGGAAAGGTTTCTAATCCTTCATTTTCCATGGGTTCAACGTTTTGTTTTCGATTCATATTTTCCAAGACAATTATTATTTTTTTCAACAATTCATTTGTAATGTTTGGTCCGTTATCCATCTTTTACTAGAAGAATGAACAATTATCTTAGTTTTTTCTATAATAATTTATTTTTTAAGTTTGAAAGTAATGCTTAAAACTTCTCCTTACTACAAGTACTAATTGTTATGACTTATCCTTACTAGGAAGAAAGGCTCTGATACCATTAAATGTAATGTCCCTGTTATTATACAAAAAATAAAGTTATTATTTGATAAACAATGGAATTAATTTCTTTTTATACAATAAGATTTTTCTAGAGAGAACATTAATATTGGTACAATTATAATAATTTATTTCTTGAGAATATCAACCATTTATCGATCTATAAAAGAGATATAAATTGACTACCTAACCTTGGTGATTTTAAACAAGTATCAAATAGTTCCAAGTTTGGCTTATGAATATCCTAGTTCAAGATATTATTTTGAACTATGCAAATATTCACCTACTTGGTAAAACTTCCTTAGACCTCTCCATAGTCTCTGTCTTTCATCTTGTGTACCAAACTGTAACTTCCCATAAACAAACACCACATGGGTTTGATCTCCATTCATTAGAATGAAAACTAAGACTCTTTTTGAACAAACATAACCTTAGACTTTTTTACAAGATGTGATGACTATCAAGATATGTCACTCTTAGCAAAATAATATATAATCATCCAAACAAACACAAAAGGTGTACAATAACAATAAAACATATAAGTAACTTTCTTTTATCAAAGTTTTTAAAATAATATTTATTTTTAATATATATATATATATATATATATATATATATATATATTCAAATTATAAATTAATAATGTTTTAAAAGATATAAAATGAAATAAAATATAACAAAATAAATATAATAACACAAATATAAATTAATATAAAGGACAGGTACATAATTGAAGATAAATGAAATGAAATAAATAAAATAAATAAACACGATCACGATGTAAAATGAGATAAATTAAATGAAATAAAGATAGGAACAATGCGTAATTGAAAATAAATTAAATAAAACAAATAAATAGGTTTCATGTATAACTAGAGATAAATTAAATCAAATAAATAATAGTACCACTTCATAACTGAAAATAAATGAAATAAAATGAATAAATAGAATTAGTGGGTAATTGAAGATAAATTAAATAAAACAAATAAATAGAACTAGACATTACTAGAGATAAATTATATAAAAAGTTCATTTAATTATTATTTTTTCAATAATATATATATATATATATATATATATATATAATATCTTTGTAATAAATAATATATAAATATATATTAAATTAATTATATTATTATTCTTTTTTCTATCACTTATTTTCACTATTATTTTAAGTTAACTTAGTTGCAATATTCTTTAAAAAACTATTTGACTTATTTTTTAATATTCAAATTATATATATAGATAATAACATTCAAAACATTAGTAAAATGTAAGATTTTTTAAATCTTATTTTTAAAGTAAGGATAAATTAAATGATATAGTTATTTAAAATGTAGGACTAAGTTTCTCTATTTTTAAATTATGGAATGTTAATTCTTCTATTTGTTATTCAATTAAGTTCCTTAGTTAACACCATTTCATGTGAATCACGTAAACATTCATTTAATAAAATATGCAAAAGAAAAGAAACATAAAGATCAGAAAAGGGAAAGAACAAAGCATAACAGTGCCATTTTATTGAAGGGAACAAATGTTTCAGAAGCATTATATTGCACACTCAGGCTAATCAACATTATTTTTGAGAGGTTGGCATTGCCATGTTAATCTTGCTACCACCAGTTGAATCCTTCCATTGCTGTGTTATTGTCTTGATCTGTGTAAAGAAGTTAACCCCAGCCTTGCCTGTAATTCAATAAAGCATAGCAAATTCAAAACAAACATTATTTGCCTACGCAAATTCTCCAAAACAATGTATTTAATAGAAATAACTTTGGGAGAAATCATTATCGTACCATAGAAGTTGAGATCACCGGCAAACGATGCCTTGTTGCCAGTGAATGAGAAGAAGGGCAAAGGAACTGGGATTGGAACATTGATGCCAACCTGGTTCAGATGCAGTAACAAGTCATTATCAATGAATAAAATAACACTGTCAAAATATATTTGTTTGTTTATTATATAACCAACAAATACTAAACTTGGAAACTTGAGCAAGATCTTACAAGATATTTTGTAGATGGAGAAAACATGATTGATACTAAGCTTAATATGAGCAATATGAAATTGAGCAAGGGTATTAGAAAGAAAGAGTTACAGAATGTGTTGTTATTTGCTAATACTCCTCACTTAGGTAAACATTACCTGGCCTGCCTCTATCTCAGTCTGAAATTTCCTTGCAGCAACACCAGAAGTGGTGAATATAGAAGCACCATTTCCGTATTTGTTACTGTTGATAATGCTTATGGCCTCTTCCAAGCTATCAGCCTGATGAAGTTCAAAGACCAAAAAAGAACACTTTATCAGCATGTGTCAATTGAGTCAATGAAAAATTCAATATAATTGGTCTAAGACAATGGAAATGTTTTCTAGTTAGAAATAATTTAACACTGGTTAATTGTTCCTAAATGGGAAACCTTTTACCGAAAATTATACTTTTGTGATTCTTTTAATTGAAAATAATGCAATTCTAAGGATGAAACAAACAGACACACCTCCATGAAAAGGAGAACTGGGCCAAAAATTTCCTCCTGCATGTGCAATGTCAAAGACAGTCAAGTACAATAAACATCTAAACTTCAAGTTAAAGGGAATTCTTTTAGAATACACTTAAAAGTTATTCAGTAACCTTGTAGCACTCCATGTTGGTTGTGATATCTGATAAGATGGTTGGGCCAATAAAATTGCCAGATTCATATCCTGGAACCTACTTGTCATGCATGTATGAATTCGTTACTACAAGAGAAATTGGTTGTTACATTACTTTCAATCAGAATGTTTATAAAAGCTACCACAATATTTCTTCCGTCCAGCAGTAATTTGGCACCACTTTCAACCCCAGATTTAACTAGTTTGTGTATTCTCTCCTTTGCCTGTGCAGCCAATAAAATTATCCGAGAAACATAAATACAAATAGCTAAAATATGTTTCACAATTGGCAATGACAGTAATGCCTGAATGATACACAAGATCTTTGCTTTCAAATCCAATGTGGAAAAAGTAGATTTCCAATCATAAACAAACCTGTTTGCTGATCACTGGACCAAGGTCTGTATCAGGTTCAGTTCCCGCATTTACCTTGAGAGCTTTCGCACGCTCTACGAGTTTAGCTTTCCTGCACAAATATTGCAAATGTTGCAATTCTTAAAAATTGCCGAGTACAACATTGAAATAAATTTTCTAAGGACAAAAAATATTGAAGTAAACTTCCCTTCACATATGTTTCACAAGGAAATTCACCAACTCAGAATAGTATTTCCTTAGAACAATGTTCTCAGAATTATTAAAAATGATGAATATAATTAATTGGTCATACTAACATTGGCATTACAATAACCATATAAACAAGCTCTGATTATACGGTCATTGCACAGAACTTTCTCTATGGAGAAGTTAGATTGTATCTTTGCAGTGCAAGGGTGATGATTCCACTTGGCACATGATAAAATACATTGAGAATTCCAGATCATTTTGAACAACCAAATAAAGGAACTTAAACTTGCTCCAAGTGTAATATGCTACTATAAAAGTCGCAATAAATACGAATTAACTCAAAACAGAATAGATGATACCATGATTTTGCGTCTCCAACGAAAACAACTGTGCTGAGAGCCATACATCTTTGACCAGCAGCACCAAAACCAGCTGCAACTAAAGCATTTAGAGTAGCATCAACATTTGCATCTGGCATGACAATGGCATGATTTTTTGCTCCCATGTTAGACTGCAAACAATAGTGAAGTTGCCCAACTTCATATTATTGCGTTGCTAAACACCATCAATTTTACGAAAGGGAGAAATAAACTACCACACCTACCTGAACACGTTTCCCTTTAGCTGCTGCTCTTGAATATATGTGCATTCCAGCCTTTGACACAAAATTAGAACATCATATAAGCACACACAGTAATAAAAAGTGGTCTATTATCTGCAAAATCTAAGCATTTAATCACGTGATTTTGCTCATCCATCTTTACATTTAAGACAGTCAAGCCTCAAAAAACATTAACTTTTCTGACAAATAAGGATTGCCTTCGGGTAGTTTAAGGTCACCGAAAGAAGAATAACATAAAATCATGAAATGGAGAAACCAAACAAGTATCAAATGACTTACAACATTTGAACCAACAAATGATATGGCTTTGATGTCATCATCGTCGCAAATAGCATTCACAATATCCTGCACCAGTTGAATGATTAAGAAGATCAATCAGTAAGAAAAACAAAGAACAGCTACTGCTTGAGACATTGACACCTTTTCAACTTGGAACAACTGTTTTAAGAGTAAAATCAAATTTATGATGGTATCAACAGTATAAGTACAATGTTATAAGCAATTAGTAGATTTAATTTAAAACTTGAATACATGATGAAATCACCAAATGCCAACGATTCCTTCACTACCTTCATCTCAAGAAATAAGTGACAAACAAAAGTTCAATAAAAAAACCAGGTGATGCATACATGGGTTCCATGAACTATATTTAAGACACCCTCTGGCAAACCAGCCTCCAATGCTAATTCTGCAAGCATTACAGAAGCACCTGGAAAAATACACCATATTTCAGATAATAGCCAAGTGATATCTTATTAGGGGGTCTGAAGCAGAGATAACACATCTGACGTTACATTGAAATTTATTTCTTCCCATTTCATATGAGAGCAAGAATGATGAACAATAAAAGTGGGCTGGTGAAGCAAAATTTGTGTCCTAGGACTTAAGAGTACCTGTTGACTTCAAGGATTGAAGACCTCCTCTTTATATTTTGGATTATCATTTTACATGCCAAACATAAAACGAATGTGGCATCTTGTATTGTGTGTTTTAGATTTAAGCATGCGTGTTTTAGTTTTAGCTAAGATCATGCTTAAGGTAATAATTTTCTTTATGTAGCCATAGAATTAAAATAAATCATTTAAATTTAACTTGTTTGCTAAAAAACATAACATGGTAACAGATTTCACTTGGTTCAAGTTGTTTAGTTTTTCACAAGACACATATTGGTTGATTGCAGCCAAATGATAATCATTACAACATGTATTGTGGTTCTGTCTGAATCTGGGTGCTGTGTTTTAATAGATTACAAAAACTCATAATCAACTACATAACAATGAGCAGCTCAAATAAAGCACAAAACTTCGATTTAATCAATTACCGTACCATCTGATCAATAACACAAACTCGGTAATCAACTTCTGGGACAATAAAAAATGATTTAATTGATGAACATCATTGGAAAAAAATTTGAATTGATTTCGGCTCAACTCCAGGCGCTTCTATAGTTGTTTTAATGGATTGCCAAGGCTTGTAACAAATTAAAACAAGTTTTGAAGTGAGAAAACGACTTCTAACTTCGTAACAGATTAAATTTTGAAATCTTATTTTTCTATATAATAGATTAATTTTCTTCTTTAGAACGCAAGAAGCTACATTTGCAAGAAAAGTTTTCTTAAAGAAAAATTTTAGAAAGATTTGAATAGTGTAAATCAGTTTCCACGTGATTTCTTTCCTTAACCTTGGTAATTTTAGTAGGTTTCAGTTCTTGCGATAGTGTTTCTCGAGTTGTTTGAAGAAGGCTTCTGTGAGTGTTAAGACAGTCTTCTTGTAGGGCTCAATTGAGGGAGTCTTTTAAGATTCTTGTGTAAAGAGTGTTTTTATACTTTGAAACTTAATAGTTGAAGGATTTGACTAATGTTGTCAAAATCCAACTGGATGTAAGTCTGAAATAACTGAACTAGCATAAAACATTTGTGTCCAATCTTTCTTACTCTTCTCTTGTATTTGAGGAATTGTACTGTTGAGTTAATCTTCATTGAAAATAATCTCTATTCTTGTAAAAGCATAAGATTTTTCCTGTTTGTTTTTCATTTAAAGCACTATGAACTTGGATTTCTAGGTTGATTTCATGAAGAGGGGATAAATTAGTTTCAAACAACTTAATATTTCCAAAAAGATTTCATTAAGATATGTTCAACCCCTCTAGAGCAATTACCTTGTAATACGACAGCTCAATAAGGGTAGGAAGGAAAAAAACTAACAGATGGTGATAATACTCACTGACTAGGTGGACAAGGGAGACCATAGCTATCATGAAAATTAATTAAGAATTTTCCAAAAAAACGTAACATCTGACAACGTTCTCTTAACCAGCACAATCACAAACAAATTACAGTAAGATGACCAACATTAAGCAAAATCCTTGCCTTTCAAAAGACACCAATGTTAAGTTAATTGGGTCTTGACTTATTTCCTTTTCATGCTAGATTAACATCGTCTTCCTCATTTACATAAATCATAGCCAAAAAATACGTTTATTTAAACGTAAAGATTAATAAGAGAAAAGGGTGTTAAAAAATTGTCAATAATTCTATTTCCTGGAAATTGCAACTTGGTGTCTTAGTTATCATTTCAAAGATATGCAATTCTCAGACCTTAACATAAATCAGATAAATGGCCGAGTGACTAAGATAGGTACAAGTTCATTGTTACTAACCTTAGTTTGTTGCAAATTTGTAATTAGGGGGCTGGATGATAAGAAATAAGGCAATATGCCTTATTTCATAAGAGGGGGATATCTTTTACTTTGAGAGGATTGGGAGGCAACTGGAGGTGCAAATCCTCGAAAGTTCTGCAATCATAGTCTAATCAGGGGAATTTCCCCCATTTTCTCTATTAATTTGAACCAGTTTCTATCAGAGCGCAAAATCCTTTACACCTACTGAGGAGGTTACAATTAGAGGCAATTATATTATTCAGAAAGTTTCCAACTCAAGGTGTACACAGAATAGTTCAGGCTGACACCATAAGCTTGCTTTGAACGACTAACACAATAAGACTATATTTTTCCAGTATTGATAGACAGGGGTATTCATAGATAACCAAAATTAATAAAAAAGGTCACCTGGGTCTTTCTCTGATGGTTTTAGAACAAAGGTGTTACCACAAGTAACAGCCACAGGGAACATCTGCAGATGATATACATTCAGAATCTGTTATGTTGTCCATATTATGTACATTGCATTACTTTGAGAACTAAAAACATATTCAGGCCAAAGATTTTGGTTCATTCTATAGAGACATTTTCTATCTCATGCATGCTGATATGAATAACATGCCAAGCAAAAAAGTAAAGGTGAATATGAAATATATTCACCCAAAAGATAGAAGACTGCTTACCCACAAGGGAATCATTGCAGGAAAGTTGAAAGGACAAATACCAGCGCAAACACCAAGTGGTTCCCTAATACTGTAAGTATCAATTCCATGTGATACATTTGAAACATATTCCCCCATTTGTAGAGTTGCCATCCCACAAGCATGTTCCACCACCTCTAAATGACAAATATATATTCAGAAGTTGCATTATCAAAATCTATGAGCATAATTATTATCACACAACAAAATCTTCTCAGGCAGCATATTAGAAAAACCAACCTAAACCACGAAATACATCTCCTTGTGCATCCTTCAACGTCTTTCCTTGTTCAGTGGTCACATTCAGGGCAAGTTTGTCCTAAAACAATTACAAATATTGTGCTCCAGTATGGGTGTTTCTTTGATTTAGAATGAACGTGAGAGTCATAGAATGTTCTAAGATGCTTACCATATCTCTGCGTATAAGCTCCTGAAACTTCAACATAACACGTTGGCGTGTTGTAATTGGAGTGTTACGCCATAATGGATATGCCTTCTTTGCCGCAGATACAGCTGCCTTAAACTCTTCATCCGTAGACAAAGGAACTTGTGAAACAACTTCTTGGGTTGCCTGCGATAAGATTAAAGATATATAATAATTCTGCATTTTACAGAGCCACAAAAAAAAACACACAACTATAAATGCAGTATAAATCAAACGAAAGAAAAACACTTACTGGGTTTATAACATCAATGACAGTTGATGATTTTGAGTCAACAAAACTGCCCCCAATAAGATTTGGAACCCTCTGATGGAATCCAACAAAAAAGAAGGGCAATCAGATGTTAAAAGAATTAATTAACAGAAAAGGTATGTAAGTCAACGAGGATACCATATATTGAATTATGTAAAAACCAATTTAACCATTTACGACCAAAGAACAAGAAGAGAATCCAATCCAACAGATTGGTCCATAAAGTGTGAGTCTCATGGCTTAAGCACTAGTAGTTTATTCTACTAAGGACTCTTAACAGACTTATTTTCAAATCCTATTCTGAAATTTCTTATGACCTGGTAATGAAATTACATGCAGGACCTAAAGCTTGAAAATCACTTCAAGACTTCAATTTTGGACCACTGTAGAGTAATTAAGCCAAAAAGATAACCCTTTATGCTCCACTTGACCAGATAATCCTAAACTCCACAAACTTTAAGCAAATATTATATATGTAAATAATTGTTTACACTTTTATAAAATGAAAAAATCAGCAGTAATGCTTCGATTCTTTTTCAAAAACTGGTGTACTTAAAAGATACCCATGAAAGCAAATATTCCAAGAAAAAACTTACCGGTGGATTGCTCTTACTCGAAGATGGTTCGACAGCAGTTGAGAAATGGGACCTTCCCGATGCAGAGATCTGAGGCCCCAGAAAGTTTAACATTCTCGCTGCAACAACAAAAAAAGGGGGGAAAATTAATCATTTCTTCAATCAATTCCAATTCTAAAACTTCAACAGCGCCTGTGCATGTGGGCATCTCAACAAAAGAGTACGTGCAACCACTTACCTCGTCGAATCGAAAGTCGCAACATCCTCGTTTGGATGTTCTATGAAGCTTGTTTGAAGAGATTATGATTGATAATTGAGACCACAAACCTTATTTTTCACAACGACGCCTCAGCCTTGAAAGTGCAAACACTGACAGGTCAGTGATGGAGGTGGAGGCTGTGAAATATATAAAATAGAGGAAGAACTAAAGGACAATTCAACCGATAGAGATGCCAAATCAGATTCAGTTTTCTGCTATCAAACGTATCATTTAATTCCCTATTTTTTTAATAAAACTTATAAAACTCATACACTTAATTTATGGAAATGTATAATTAGTGATATGATATTCTAATTATTTGATTTAGTTTAATTTGTTCTCTATATTAGTTGGTTGAATTTAATATTTAAATTATTTAAAATGATTTAATTTGTTTATTTTCATTAGAGTTAATATTATATATGTATATAACATGTGTGAAGTCGTTAAATTTTTAAATTTTTTTTCAATTTTTAATTTTTCTAAAAATTTGTAAATTGTCACGTGATATATCATTGGTGTACCAGCAATTTACATTCACATTCATGACATCTGAAAGTGGTTATAGTATTTTTTTTTCAATTTAGTCTATTTAATTTTTTGGTTTAATTTAGTACCTAACTTTTAAATTGATTTAATTTTATCTATTCAAATGTGAGACCAAATTAATAATCAAGCTTAATTATAACTTTTATATATATATATATATATATATATATATATATATATATATATATATGTGTGTGTGTGTATATTTTTTTTTTTTTATATATCAAATCACTACACCTAAATATTCAAATTATTTTATTTTTTACAAGCGTAAAAAATTATAAAGATAAAAATGTAAAAAATAAAATAATTTAAGTACTTAGGCAGTGACGGATCTTGACCAATATTGTCGGGGGAGCCAAAATAATACATCCAAAATTTATACATTTCATTATTGTCACTAACACAATAAAAATGAATATATAACTTAGTATAATGATAATCTAATGAATCTATTCTTTTATTCTTCATCAATATACCTATTTAAAAAAAATACAAAAAAATGATTTATTATAATCTAATAAAAAATTGAGAGACATAAATACCAAAAGAAAATTCGATAATAATCAAACCACACTTAAAATTCAATTATAAAAACACACAATACAATCATTTTTTCTTCTATGTTCATAAAATAAAAAATCAATATAAAAGAAGCTTATTAAATAGATTATTAAACTAATATTTCACTATCAAGTGAGATAAAAGAGAATTACGTACCTTCTCTTTTAGGATGGAAGAGAACATTTGAGATATGAGAGCAAAAATAATTGATCTTTTTCTCTTCAGAAACAAAAGAAGATAGGTAAGAATGGAAGATGAGAACAATTTGTAAGAAACTCAAGGCATAAACATATAAAAGAGGTTCATTAAATAAATTATTGAACTAATATTTCACTATTAAGTGAGACAAAATAATTACTTTCTTCTTTTCTTCCTCGAGGATGGAAGAGAATAAAGAAGAAATAAGAGAAAAAATAATAGATATTTTTCTTTTCAAAAACGAAAAAAAAAATAGATGAGAATGAAATGTGATAACAATTTATGAAAAACACAACCTATAATGAAGACAAATAATATAAAATATCTTGATAAATCTTTTTAATCTTTATTCTTTATTATATTTAATTTTATATTTTATTATTTATTAGTATTATTTATTATATTTATAATAGAAATAAAATATTTGATTTAATATTTATAACAAAATAAAATAAAAATACCTAATATCTATAATAAAAAAATAAAAATACATATTGTAAAAAAAAATTCAAAATTTTGGGGGGGCCAAGGCCCCTCCCTGCCACCATAATAATCCGCCATTGTACTTAGGTGAAGTGATTTGATGTATATATTAAAAAAAATTATTGTAACATGTATATATAAATTGTAATTAAACTTATTTACTAATTTAGTCTCAAATTAGAGATGACAAAATTGGATTGTTTTTAAAAAAATAGGATACTAAATTGAACAAAAAATTTAAATAAAAGACTAATTTGAAAACAAATATTACCACTGCCACGTGTGATGACGGTAAACTGTCACATGTAGGGATGGCAACGGGGCGGGGCGGGGACGGGTTTCGCTATCCCATACCCATCCCCGTAAAAAAAATTCATCCCCATCCCCATACCCAAACCCAACGGGTATCAAACTTTTGTCCCATCCCCATCCCCACCGGGTAACGGGTATAATCTCGTACCCATACCCGTACCCGTTTTCTTACTACTTTAATATTAATTTTGAATAATTTTTATAAAATAATAAAAAATTAGGGTAAAGGAAACATAATATTATCAAATATTCAATATTAGGAGGATAGTTGTTTCTTCGATATCAAATACTTTAAAATAAATTATAATTGATTATATTTTATATTAGAATACCAAATAAAATTTCATGAGAACCAAAACATTTATTAAATTTGCAAACATTAATGAAACCTAGTTGATAAAATTTAAAAATAGTTTTTTAAAAAAATATAAAAAGAA
>Ga0214542_1007252_pt1 | contig 19435 bp, 18 predicted proteins | sample CNSS1metaG_FD_160096 | JGI IMG/M metagenome (GOLD analysis project Ga0214542, IMG submission 160096) | Root nodule microbial communities from cowpea collected in UCLA plant growth center, Los Angeles, California, USA - CNSS1 | ecosystem: Host-associated > Plants > Roots > Nodule | place: USA...
GACCCGGTCAACAAGTAGCTCGATCGATAACGTTCGATGATCGCCTCAACCAGTTCCGTCCGTGTCGTCATGCTGATCCGCCGTGCCATCTATCCCGCGAGCCGGGACAGCGAACCATAACCATCCCATCGGGAGCATCAACACTATCGGTGACATTCTGCTTGAGGCAATGCGGGGTCAGTTTTTCATTTCGCCGGACAGGGAGGCCACGTCAGGTTTTGGAAAGCTAACGTTTGTAGGAGGGAACCAGACACCTAAGCCGGTGGACGAGCTCATGGACCGATTCAACACTGTCAACCAAGCTGATCATCATTCGGCTACGTTTGATGCCACCGTGGAACAACCGCAACAGCCGCACGCTGGATTTGAGCAGCACCTGGCAGGCGCGCGGGGGGTGGGCCCCATATATCCTCACGCGCAGCTCCATGATGTCACTGAGGAAGACGATCGCCTCATTCGGGCAGCGTCCGGCGCTGCGCTCGAGCGAGGGCCGCCGCCGAGTTCTACCACTGTCAGCATTTATGATCGTCGCCTTCGCAAATTGGCTGAGGCGCTGAAGCAGTCTGGCAAATCAATCGCTGGCCTCGATGACGATATGTTGCTCGGTTACGCCAGGAAGCTGCTGCCAAACGACAAGGTCATCGCCCCAGCATTGTCAATGGTCAGTCGGTACCGCGAGCCTGACATCGACGCTCGCCCCCACATACATTATCGTCCTTTCAGGGAAGATGAGCGTCTCATCAGGGAGGCCGCCGAGGCAGGTTTTGGTCGACGGATCAACGCGAAAGCGGCCGAGTGCTATGCGAGCGGTCTGCGGAAGTTGGCGGCAGCGCTCCGACCCTTGTCCATTGGCAAGCTCAGTGATGACGCACTGCTTGGCAAAGCGGACACTTTGTTTCCGAATGACAAGATGCTCATCTCCGCCTTGAACGGCCTCCGCGACTATCGCGCGATCACTGGGCAGCGCAATTTGGGCGCTGAAGGAGGCAGTTCGCGCCAGGCCATTCAGCCGTCCGCCTCCTCGCCCATGCGGCCGGTCGATGAGCAGCGCCTGGGGAACGCTGCGGATCGCGACGCCTCATTAACGGCTGAAGGTTTCAATACTCTGCAGGTTTGGCACGTGCCGGGTTTAGCCGCTCATTCGCCGATACAAAGTGTCGCCCAGGATATGCTTTTCGAGGCTGCGGAGCAGAGCGGCGAACTTCCAGCTCCTAGCTTCGATGCACCAGTGCTTTGGCAGCAAATGCGTTCAGCGAGGTCTTGGTCCGAGCAAAGTTTCGCTCAGGAAGCGCTATTCGATATCGCGGACCGCGAGCGCCTGCTGCCAGCTATGCCCACCGATGCACCGGTGCCTTCTCCAACGATGAGTTCAATCGCCCACTCGCCGGTGCAAAGTGTCGCCCAGGACGAGCTTTTCGATGCCGCGAGCTGGCAGCCGAGCTCGCGGCCGCAGAATTCCGCCTCTGAAGACTACTCTGGACGAATGATGAGCCAAGGCGCTGCGGCCCAGACCACACTTGAGCAGACGTCCCCCGCAGCCAGCGACAGCTTTGATGCGTCTTTGGCCGTTCCCGAGGACTTCTCCCACGGCACCCAGCCTGCGCCGGATATGATGCGCTCCCAGCTAGACCGCTGGGGTCTGTTGCCGGATGCCACACAGCGCGTAAAGACCTACGACATTCGCGGTGAACGCTATATGGCCGTATTGGGACCGGGAGGGCCCAATGATGTTCAGCTCATTCATCTGCGGTCTCCTGCTGTCAGCGATACGTTTGATGTTTCGTTCGCCGTTCCCAAAGATTTTTCCCCTCGCACCCAGCTAGCCCCCGACATGATGCTGTCCATGTTGGGAACGTGGGACTTCTTGCCTGTTGCGGAGCATCCGGTAATGAACTACGAGATTGGCGGCGAACGCTACACAGCCGTGTTGGGGCCTAGAGGACCCAACGACGTTCAACTCATTCATCATCCCCGATCCGCTTTGCTGGGTGACGCTTTGCCTGCGGTGCCTAGGGCTTCCTCAGATATCTACGGCGGTCTCGCGCCAGGGTTTGGTTCGGCGGCGCCTTTCGAATGGCGCGAGGACGCTTCTGCGGCGCTGGCGCCAAACTTTCCCCCGCCATCTGCCGAACCGGCGTCGGGCCATCAACCACTCCCGCAAGTGCCTGAACTCGGAGAGTTGTTCGGGGACGACTGGAGGCACGGCCCCCAAGAGGCTTCGCCTGTCGTGATCGACAGGCTGCAAAACCTGGATCTTTTGCCGAGCCGGGATGTCCCAATGACCCGTTTTTTGATCCACGGTCAGCGCTACACGGCCGAAAGCCTGCCGGGAGGCGGCGTTCTTCTCTTCCATCGGCCGCAATTTGGGTGAACGAGGGGCGCGCGTCGGCACCTTGGGACAGTTGGTCAGGCGGTCCGGATGCGCGCCGCGATTTTGGAACGCGAATCGCAGCCAGTAGAGGCATGACGCAGGAAGTGCGGCTCGAGCACATCTGGTCGAGCACGCATGACGATTATCGCGGCTATGGCTCGGGAGACCCGCCGATGAGCGCCGCCCTTGATGCTATGCCTTCGATGATCGAACGCATCCGTCGCGATCTCGTCGGCCTCAAGATGCCGCGTGCTCTCGAGGCGCTCGACCACGCGGTCCGCCGCCTCGAGCATGGCGAACTCTCAGCTCTGGAAGCAATCGACATCCTTCTATCGGAGGAACTGACCTTGCGTGAGAACAGCCGCATCAAAACGGCTCTTCGCATGGGACGTCTTGCAACCATCAAGACGCTGACCGGCTTCGACTTTTCCTTTCAGCCATCCCTCGACCGGGACCGCATCTTCACGCTGGCCCAGCTCGGCTTCATCGATCGGTGCGAAGCCGTCCATTTCCTCGGCCCGACCGATCCCGCGACATAATACACACCTCGCTATATTATTGAAAAAGTTGAATCTGCTGATCTTGCAATTTTGATAATGGATCTTGTCTGCCCTTGCCGGAATGGCGTTGGGCATCGATTTGTCCAATATCTTCGTGGCGGATGATCCAAGGAGTGCCCTTGCAATACTGCTCCGCCTTCAAGTCGCCGGCGCGGATCATGCGCAGCACGGTCATCGGCCGCAGGCCGAGCTTATCAGCCGTTTCCTGCAGCGTATATTCGCCGCGCTCTGACCGTTCGTCCTTTCTGTAAACGGCAATATCGTGCTGGTTGCGGAAAGTACAGACACGAGACTGCGTCCATCCATTCTGACGACCGGTGGTTTTGCCGAGCCGATTGAGAAGCGAGGCGATCGCCTTGTCCGGCAATTGGCGCGCCAGGGCGCTGATGAGTTCCTTGATGTCCGGCGGAGCGCCCCAGCGGTGATGGCCCGCCTTGTTCTTCCTGACTGAAAGCGCGGTATGGTCGCCGCCCTGCCAATGCACCAGTAATTTGATCTGATCATCTTCAATGGCGACAACAATCTCGCGGATCACGGCTCGGATGATCCGCTTCCGTGTGGCGGCGGTGGCGTTGGCATGATGCCATGCCAGTTCGAGATCGGCACCCATGCGCAGCAGGCTCTGTCGCTCCTCTTCTCCCAGAATCTCGGGCTTGTGGCGGTCGAGTGCGTCAAGCTCGTCCTGGCGTTCGCGCACGGCGACGAGCGCGGTATTCCAGCGTCGCTCCAGTTCGCCCGCCACAAGCCGGTTGTCGGGATCGACGGCATCGTACTGCCGGCGTGCATGGGCGGCCTCATAACGTGCCTGCTCGAGTGCGAGCTCCACATGGCGTCGCTTCTCGCCGGCCTGCACACTGGATGTCTCGATAGCATTGATCGCCGCTTCGATACCGAGCGGTTGAAGGCGTTGAAGAACCTCCACGCTGACCGCCTGATCGGCTCGCAACGATCCGAAGCCAATGCACGGGTCGGTTCCGTGGTTGACCTGGGCTCCGCGGCAATGATAGCGCCCCGTATTGCCGTTGCTGCCGGAATAGGCGACATGCAGCTTGCGGCCGCAATGGCCGCAGCGCAGAAGACCGCCGAGCAGCAACTCGCCTCGGCGAAGAGCGCCGCGCGGCATCAGGCCTTTGCTTGTGGCATTGTCTGTAATCAGGCGCTGATTCCTCTCAAAATCGTGCCAGTTCAGGTAACTCTCATGATGGTCGATGAGCAAGACCTCCCAGTCGCTACGATCGCGCCTTATTCCGCGTAGGATCCGTTTGCGTCCGGCCTCTATGGTGACTTTGCTGCAGGTCCGCCCAAACGCATAGGCTCCAGCGTAGATCGGGTTGGTGAGAATGTGGTGAACTGTATTGTAGACGGGCAACTTCCAGACGATCGTCCGCTCCGCCTCGCGCGTGTAATTTACGGCTGGAAGCATGATACCTTCTCCGCGCAGCCACAGGTGCACCTGTCTGATGCTCTGGAGTTCGTCAAAACGCCGGAATACAAGATCGATCGCTTCGCGCACCCGTAGATCAGGGTCTTTCTCGATCCTGTTCCGGCTCGATTTGACGTAGCCGATTGCCACCGACAGGAACAGTTCGCCTCTTCGCGCCTTCTGCTTCAGGGCTTCGATTGAGCGCGCTCGCAGGATGGAAAGTTCCAGTTCACTCATCGTGCCCTTCATGCCGAGCAGCAGCCTGTCGTTAGGATGGCGGGGCTCGTAGATGCCGTCCTCGTCGATGATGAGCGTTCCGACAAGGCCGCAGAATTCGATGAGCGTGTGCCAGTCACGGCCATTGCGAGCCAGCCGGGAAGCTTCAATGGCAAGGACCGCACCCACCCGACCTTCGCAGATCGCCGCGAGAAGCTTCTCGAAACCTGGACGGCTGATACCGGAGCCTGAACGGCCCAGATCTTCGTCAATGACAATGGCGTCATTCCAGCCAAGAGATCGCGCTCGCTCGGCAAGGCCATATTGGCGTCGCCGGCTCTCGGGATTATTGACGAGCTGATCGGCCGTCGACTGCCGGACATAGACATAAGCGCCCCGCGCCAGATGTTCAGCGGTGATCTTCATGATTTACCTCCCGCTTCGCCTGGCTTACTGCCACCTCCTTCAATAACGTCTGTATCAACGGCAGGGCGCGTTCCCGGACTTCGCCCGGAAGGCTCGATAGAGGAACGTTCGTGGAAAACAGATCTGGCTGGTCGGTTCGGCATTGTCTGCGTTGCATGATCATCTCCTGCCTGGCGTGAGTCGCTCTGCAGAAAGCGTAGACATGCATCGATCTCGTGGCGTAGGTCCCGCAGGCATGAAAGAGGAAAACGGGGTGTTTCCCGCACCGTCATGGTCAGCGCGCTCTCTTCTGTCATCCACATCGGAATCAGCGCCAGGCTGCCATCCGGCTGCCGCCCGACATAGGCCAGTTCGCCACAATAGCGCTGCCTACCCGTGACGAAAATCTCCTCGCCCGCACGCGGATGAAAGGCATAGCGGACAGCCTTCTTTGCCTCTTCATCTTGATAACGGGCATTATGAGCCCAGTCCGCCCGGAACCGGCAAGTCGCATCTCGCCACGGCCCTCGGCGTCGAAGCCGTCAAGGCCGGAAAGAGCGTCTACTTCTGCACCTTGGCCGACCTGATAACCTCGCTCTCGCGGGCTGAGCGCGAAGGCCGACTGCAGGAGCGCATTCGCTTCTTCTGCAGACCAAGCCTGCTGATCGTCGACGAAATCGGTTATCTTCCCGTCATCGCCGGCGGCGGCAATCTCTTCTTCCAGCTCGTCAACGCACGCTATGAACGCGGCGCAATGATCCTCACCTCCAATCGTGGCTTTGCCGAATGGGGCGAAGTCTTCGGCGATCCCGTCGTCGCTACCGCCCTGCTCGACAGACTCTTGCACCACGCCGTCGTCGTTCAGATCGAAGGCTCAAGCTATCGGCTGCGACAGCACGCCGAGCTCATGCCCGAGCATGTTCGCTCGAAAGCGCTCATCACTCCGCCGTCCTTCGCTCCGCCACCAAAACCAAGAGGCCGGCCACCGAAAAATGGCCATCTCTCCTCGTCATCCGGAGCGGCATAATTGGGGAATTTTACTTCGGCACTTTTGGGGAAATTTCAGGCGGCATTGACAGGCATCGATCCAGTCGCCGCCGATCAGCTTCATGAACAGCGCGCGATCGAGGCCGCGTTCACTGCGATAATCAACATCCTCCGGCACGGCCTGCTGGCGCAGCTTGGCGAACCTCAGACGTGCGGCAAGCTTGCGATCGTAGCGCCAGCTCCATTCTCGCTCGAGCAGAAGCCCGAGCCACTCGGCATGGGACAATTGTTCGCTGTCGCCGTTGCTGATCAGTTCGTTGAACGCCTTGGCCATGCCGGTCAGGCCCATGGCGTTCAATTTATCAAGGGTCGGGTGGGCAAGCATAGGTCTTCTCCTCAGTGGTAATAGCGGGGACCGCGGATGTTGGAGTGGTGGATGGGTTCAGGTGAGGCTGTGCCGGCTGACGCTGGCGATCGGCCGAGATTGTTGTCGAGAATGGAGCGCACCGATCCATAGGTTCGCGCGCCGATTTCCAATGCCCGGCCGCACGCCGCATTGACCCTCTCGCGCTCGAAGGCTTTGACGAGGCGGATAATGCCCAGACAGGCTCTGTAGCCCTGTTCCGGATGCGGCCGATCAGCGAGAATACGTTCGCAGAGCAAGGCAACGTCCGATCCGATTGCCGATGCTTCGCGGCTAATGCGCTCGATCGTCCAGTCGGCAAAGCGGCGATGCGATGATGGCATGTGTTCGGGCGTTGTCGTGTGCTTGCCATTGCCACTCGAGCGTCGGTGGGCAGCGATGCGCTCACCTTTGTGGAAGATCTCGATGGTATTGGCGGTGATGCGCGCCTCGACCTGCTCACGGGCAAATCGGTAGGGCACCGAGTAATAATGTTTGTCGATATCGACATGATAATCGAGCCCGGCCCGGCGTATGCGCCATTCCGCAAAGACGTAGCGTTCGACGGGCAGCGGACGCAAAGCTGGATGGTCGATCTCTTCAAACAACTGCCGTCGCGTGCGCCCGACACGACGCAGAACACGGGTGTCGTTGAGATCGACGAGCAATTCCATGATTGCTGCATTGACGTCGGCAAGGCTGTAAAAGACGCGGTGGCGTAGCCGACCCAACAGCCAGCGCTCGACAATGCGAACCGCGGCTTCGACTTTTGCCTTGTCGCGCGGCCGGCGCGGTCGCGTCGGAAGAACAGCGCTTCCGTAATGCGCTGCCATGCCGGCATAGGTGCGATTGACCTGCGGATCAAAATGGCAGGCCTTGATGACGGCGACCTTGGCGTTGTCGGGAACCAGCAGCGCCGGCGCACCACCGAACGCCTCAAGCGCCAGCAGGTGGCATTCAATCCAGTCGGGAAGTGTTTCGCTCCAACGAGCATGGGCGAATGACAGGCTCGATGCCCCGAGCACTGCCACGAACAGGTGCGCTTGCCGCGTCTTTCCCGACAATCGGTCGATGACCACTGTGACCGTGTCGCCGGCATAGTCGACGAACAGCTTTTCGCCGGCCGCATGGTCCTGGCGCATCGTCACCGGTAGCTTCAGGGCCCAAGCGCGATACAAATCGCAGTAGCGGCTGTAGCGATATCCATCGGGATGAAGGCCGATATACTCGTCCCACAGGATCTGCAGCGTCACATGCTTGCGTTTCAGTTCTCGATGAACATGCGCCCAATCCGGTTCAACGCTGCGACGGTGACCGGTCTTCGTGCCCGCAGCTTTATAGAGAGCCGCTTCCAACACCGCATCGCTGACATCGTCGCCCAACGGCCAGGAAAGTCCGGCACACTCCAAACGGCGCAACGTCTCGCGCACGGTCGAGGGGGCCGCGCCAACGCGCACCGCAATCGACTTGTGGCCAAGCCCTTCCTCAAATCGGTATCTCAGAATCTCGCGGACACGCCGCATCTTTAGTCTCTCCGCTGGCATCCCGTTCCTTCCCCTCTGACATTGAAAGGAGGAACGTCTCACCAGCAGGACACCCCGACAAACGACTCCTTTCAGGGGGCGGCATCATCTCGGAATCAGGGGGCGACTAATTCTCGGAATGGGGGGGCGGAATGATTTCGGAATGCGGGGGCGGCTTGCCTCGGAATCCGCACATTAGTTTCCATAGCCGCGCTTGTTCACCTGACCTCGACGTACTGAGAACTATGCCGAGCGGGCAAGCGGGGTTTTAGCGGAAGTCCCGAGGCTTAGGCATCGTGATCGGCATAGTTTCCTGCTCGGGATAATGCAGAGCGTTTTTAGCGTGGCGTCGCCGGGATCGACGTTGAGGGGCGTGCCTAGGCCGATGGCGACGGTGCGCTAAAAACGTGTTGGGCTAGGCCGCGGGCGCGATTCAGGTCCTATGGATATTGAATAGTGCGGCTCCAATGAAAGGCGTCGCAGGGGCAGTATTGACGTGCGCCGCCGCGGAGTGCAGACGGACGAAAGCAGCGCCGATTTCGAATTCGACAGGGGTTGAGATTGCCATTGTAACCTGCCGGGAAGGGCCGGTAGGCGCAACGGCACACATCTTCTCGGGACCGACCGGTTTCCGGCGGAACGTGCGACGGTGACAATGAAAGCGGTGCGCTTCTTTCATGACGTGTCCCAGGATCGCGGCGGTCCGGTGACGCCGTCGAAGATTTCGATGGTGATCATCTGCCCTTTACGACAAGCCGGGCATTGCCTGAGGGAACACCCGGTGAATTCCTCGTAACGGTCGCGATAGTCCTTCGGAACCTGGCTCGCCGATGGCTCGGGAACCGGCATACCGAGCAGGTCGCGACAGTGGGCAAGCTTCTGTTGGCGGTAGCGATTGCCGAGGAACCCGTAATAGCGGATCCGATGGAAGCCCTCGGGCAGGACGTGCAGCAGAAAGCGGCGGATGAACTCGTCGGCCGAGACGGTCATGACCTTCTGCCGATCACCGTGCCGATAATCCTTCCAGCGGAAGCGCACAGCGCCATCCTCGATATCGACGAGGCGATTGTTGGAGATGGCGACACGATGCGTGTAGCGGCCGACGTAGTCGAGAACCTGTTCGGGCCCGGCGAAGGGCGGCTTGGCGTAGACCACCCACTCGGTCTTTCGCAGCGGCGCCAGATAGCGTCGGAAGGCGTTGCGCTCGTTGAGGCGCTGCAAGTCGGAGAAGAACTGCAGCTTGCCGGCGTCGAAGGCTTTCTCGAGGTGCTCCAGGAACAATCGTCGGAACAGGCGTGAGAGCACGCGGACCGGCAGGAAGAAGCCCGGCTTGCAGGCGACCCATCGCGTGCCGTCCGGCGAAAACCCGCCACCCGGCACGACGCAGTGCAAGTGGGGATGGTGCAGTAGATTTTGCCCCCAGGTGTGCAGCACGGCGAAGAAACCGATCTCGGCGCCGAGATGCTTGGGATCGGCGGCGATGGTGCGTAGCGTCTCGGCGGTGGCGCGGAACAGCAGACCGTAGACGAGCGCCTTGTTCTGGTAGGCGATGGCCGCAATGGCCTCCGGCAGCGTGAAGACGACGTGAAAGTACTGAGTGTCGAGGAGTTCGGCGCGGCGATCCTCCAGCCATTGCGCTCGGGCCAGCGATTGGCAGCGGGGGCAATGCCTGTCGCGGCAGCTGTTGAAGGCGATGCGCCGGTGGCCGCATTGATCGCACGCTTCGACGTGCCCGCCGAGGGCGGCGGTCCGGCACAACTCGATCGCCGTCATGACACGGCGCTGAGCAGTGGACAGCGATGTGTGCTGGGCACGATAGGCCTCGCCGTAGCGACGGAATATATTCGCCACTTCCGATCCCGAACGAGCCATCGGGAGCTCAGAAATACTCAGGCTTGGCGGGCGGCGACGGGGTGGGTGCTGGATGTGGCAACAGCTCGAAGGGGCTTGAGGTGGCGCAGACCTTGTTGGTGGCGATGCGCAGGTAATGGGCGGTGGTCGCGAGGCTGCGGTGACCGAGCAGCAATTGGATGGTGCTGCACGTCTGAGCCGGCCTCAAGGAGATGGACGGCGAAGACGTGCCGCAAGCTGTGCGGCGTGACGGGTTTGGACAAGCCGGAGAGATCGTGCGCTTTTGCGCAGGCTTGCCCAACTGCATCCCTGCTGATTGGGTGGCCGGCGCGATCGCCAGGGAAGAGCCACGCCTTTGGCCGCCGCATCCTCCAATAGTCGCGCAGGATCTCCAGGAGCTTCGGCGACAACATCACATAGCGATCCTTCTGACCCTTTCCCTGCTCGACACGGACGGCCATTCTCTGGCTGTCGATGTCCGTAGGCTTCAGGTGCACCGCTTCCGAAATGCGCAGGCCGGCGGCATAGCACGTCGTCAGGATGGCGTGATGTTTGAGATCGAGCACGCAGCCGAGAAAGTGCTGCACTTCCTCCGGGCTGAGGATAATCGGCAGCTTCTGCGGCTTCTTGGGAAGCGGCAGGACCTCTGCAAACACCCAGTCCCTCTCGAGGGTCACATTGAAGAAGAAGCGGAGAGCCGCAATGGCGGTATGGATTGAGTTAGGCGCCAACTTCTTCTCGTTGGCCAGATAGACCTGATAGGTCCGAATATCCTCGCGGCCGAGCAAGTCCGGCGCCTTGCCGAAATATCGCGCAAACAGCGATACCTGCCGCAGATACAAGAGCTGGGTGTTGAGCGAAAGATTGCGCACTTGCATATCCTCGCTCATGCGCTGGCGAAGTGGGGTCATGATGAGCTCCTCTGTGCGATGGGATGGCTGAAAACAGCCGTCGCATCCTCGCGCAGTTGGGGCTCCTACTGAATACATGACCTCCTTGCCGCTCCGCGGGCCGAGCGGAGCGGGTTAGTCCAAACGCCGTTATGCCGAATTCGGCATAACGGCACGAACATATCCCTCGCCCGAACTCCCGGGACCGCTCGCTCGCGGGAATCGGGGCTTCCGGGAGAGCCATGGGCGAATTCGTCGCCACGGCCGGTCGCCGGCCGGAATTCGCCATCGCGCTCGGCAGGCTCGACAGATCGGCCGAGAGATCGAACAGCTGCTGAGCGACGAGATGAACCACCTCGCCTTCCCGCTGGATCCTGCCGTTGATCGCCATCATGCTGGCACCGAGCACGACCCGGCGCGACCGCTCGAACAGCTTTGGCCAGACGACAACATTGGCCGCGCCGGTTTCGTCCTCGATGGTGATGAACATCGCGCCCTTCGCCGAGCCCGGCCGCTGGCGCACCAGCACCAGGCCGGCGGCCATCAGCCATCGCGCGTCGCGCGCCGTCATCGCCTCGGCACAGGTGACGATCCGGCGGCTGGCAAGGTCGGCCCGGTGTGGCTATAATCCTCAACGACATTATGTCCGTCGGTCATCTGCTGCAGCTCGACTTCCGGCTCCTGCTCCGCCGCGGCAGTGAAGAGCGGTAGCGGCTCGTCTCGCAGCGCCTTGATCGCCCAAAGCGCATCGCGTCGTTCGAGACGCAATGACGGCAGGAAGGCATCGGCCTCGGCAAGCTCGACGAGGAGGGCAACCGGCACCCCCGACCGCCGCCATGCACCAGAGAAATCAGATGTCCCACAACAACCTCAGCCTGTCGCTGGTGCTCGATGCGACGGAGATAGCGTGGATGCCATCGTGGTGTTTCGTATGTGATTTACGATTGGGGCAACCGCGTTAGCAGCTGCGACGATGCTCAACCTGTGCGCGTCAGCTCATAGTCAGCTAGACTTCTTACCATCGTCTGTAGAGTTCGCGCTGCGAGCTCAGCACCCCCGGCCGTACCGACAGGAGAGCGATCCGATGTACCGAATTACGGGCTCATCCAGCCAATCCAGAAGCGCTAGCCAGGCTGATGAATCGAGGCATTCAGATGACGAGGGCTTTGCGGAAAGGCTTGCAGGCATGGCGCCCGATGCTGGCCCAAGTTCGTCCCAGGCAGCGACACGGCCGTACTCCGTGGTTTCCCGAGCTCCGATCAAAGAGATCGACATGGGTACCTTCGGGGAAGAAGTGAAGGCCTTTTATGGCGATGACATCAAGCACATTGCCGATAATCCACTGGAGTACTCGGATTTCATATCCACAAAAGCTGAGCGCGCAGCAAACATTGCCAGAACCCAGGGCCATACCGACGAAGATACGGACAAGGCGCGATATTTCGCCTATCGCTTGGGTGACAAAACTGTTGGGCTTCTGAGAACAGAAGGCGGACTTCGGGTAGGAGGAAGGCGATTCAGCGCCCAGTTTCCCGGTCGAAACGCGGTCACATCCCAAGTAGATCTTCGGGTTACTCATCCGCTCGTCGAGAACGCTGGCGATATTCTACTGGAGCATCAGCTTCGAGAGGACGGCGAGCGAGCATTGATCATGTCAAAACCTGCGTTGCCAGGCATCGAGCCCCGTCTGGCTCAGATGGGCTTTGTTCCTGTGAGTGATAAAAATCACTGGGTGCTTGATCCTCACCAGCATCCCGACAAGTGGACGCAGAACGCTGAAGGTAAATGGCAACGGGTAGGCAAACCTGAAGGATATCTTGCTGCCGAGAGTAGTGGTGCTCAGGCAAAAATTAAGCGAGCTTCGAGTGAAGCAAGTGATGAGACCGAGTCGTCCGGCGATGAAACGTCTTGGTACTTCGAACGCCTTAATCTAGGCCGGGGGTCGGCTGCCGAATAGTCGCTGTGGACGAGGCCGGACCTGAAAGCGGTGGCTGCAGAGTTCATTGAGTATGTCGCTGCAGGAATGGCTCGCCCCTTCAAAATGAGTTGGCGTTAGGCGGCGGGATCGCGCCCGGAGTGCCGCACCGACCAGCGCTGGGCCGTTCGCCGCCAGCGCGGCTTTGCCCGCAGCTGCCTGGCCTGGCGCTGCGCCAGCCCGGTGCAGCTGCCGGGAAAGCCAAGCGCCTTCATGCCGGCGCGCACGCTCAATGTCGACAGCGTGCCCTAACGCATGGACCTGTTCGGCGGCAGCAAGCTGAAGGCGCCGCAAAAGACCCTGGCCCAGCTTGCCGCTCGCCTGCCCGGCTCGGCTGACGAGGCCTCAGGTGGCAAGCTTTTGGCGATCCCCTATGCCGACACGGCTGCGGGGACTGCCTTCGAGCAGCTGTCGCGGGCCTGGGCGCCGTTCAAGGAAGCCTATTATTACACCCAGCGCCGCGGCTTTGCCGCGCCCCGGCCATCCCCGGCCTTGGTCCGCACGACTAGTCTATGCGCTGGAAGGCGCCTGCTGGCTGTCTCGCTGGCCGAGCGCATGCCGGTCATCGCCCGGGCCGCTCGCCAGGACGGCCCCGAGCGGGTGCGGGCCTTTGCCGAGGGCAGGCGATCGTCGGCTCCGGCCTCGGCGCTGCAACATTATCCGCGTAACGAGCCGGTGGCGCAGGAGATGCGCGAGAAGGCTCAGGCCTGGCTCGACAGCCGTGAGCAGTCAAGGCTCTCGGCCGAGGCGCTGTTCAGGACCGTGACGAGCGGCCACATAGAGGGTCCGGGCGCCGTCGCCGTGCCGTCCAATGACGAATGCCTTTCTGTGCCGACGCTCAAGAGCGAGACCCTGACCAGCGATGCGGGCGTGCTTGTCAGGCGCTCGCCCTATGAAAAGCCCAACCTGCGCCCGTTCGCCGCCAGCCTAGTCGGGTCGGCGCTCGACGGCGACCCTCCCTGTCCGACGCGCATAAGGGGAAGCAACTGCTGGCAGTCGTTCGGTGAAGGTTTGGCGTTCACATTTCTGATGTGCGCACCGCCAGCGGCTCAGCGGAAGCTTCACCGTCACGGTCCTGCCCTGGACCGGCAGATCCTGAAGGCTGCGTGTAAGCCAGCCATGCCGATTTCGGGCTCCGCCGTCCACAATCGGGGCAGATGCCGTAAGCTGGTCCTGCAGCGGAAACAATCCAGCTCTGATCATCTGGGAGTGCAACACCCAGAACTTTGACCCCTGGGCCAGGTGACCAATTCGTTTTCGTTCGCATGCCCGCCCATAGCGGCATCTTCGCTAACGACGAATGAACCACACAGATTGAGGAAGATGGGGTATTCGGCTTAGCACTACTTTGGCAGATTAACCGGCCATTTACGATGATGGGCCATCTTGGGCACTTTCACAGGGGTGTTCGAGATGGCGGAACTGGATGTTGCACTGGCGGATTGGCTGAAGCCGTTCGTTGAGAAGCTTGGTCACAAGAAGCGGCGGCAGATGTGCCCGGTCTATGTTTCGGGCCTCATCGGACCTGGCGATCGCAAGAGTATCGAGCCGATGGCGGAACGTCTCGCGCCTGATCGCTATGACCGCCTGCATCATTTCATCTCGGATGGAATTTGGGACGCCGGTCCGCTTGAGGCGGAACTGGCGGTGCAGGCCGACAAGATTGTCGGGGCTTCGGACGCTTTTCTAGTGATCGACGACACAGGCCTGCCGAAGAAGGGCGACCATTCTGTTGGGGTCGCGCCGCAGTATGCGTCGATGCTCGGTAAGCGCGCCAATTGCCAGACGCTGGTGTCGTTGACGCTGGCCCGCGACGAGGTTCCCGTCCCACTGGGCTTACGGCTGTTCCTGCCCGAGAGTTGGACCAGCGATCAGGATCGGATGGCTAAGGCTGGTGTTCCCGAGGAGATGCGCCTATCCCGCACCAAATCGGAGATCGCGCTCGGCGAGATCGATCGGCTGATTGCCGCGGGCGTGCGGTTTGGCACCGTGCTTGCGGATGCCGGCTATGGTCTGTCGGCTGCGTTTCGCCAGGGGCTCAGTGCACGCAATCTCACCTGGGCTGTCGGTATTCCCAAGCATCAGAAGGTTTATCCTCATGATGTTGCATTGATCTTTCCTGTCGCCGGCCATGGAAGGCCGCGCAAGCATTCGATCCCCGACACTCTTTCGACCGCAGCCGAAACGATCCTGGAAGGAACCACCTGGAAGAAGGTCAGTTGGCGTCACGGCACGAAAGGTCGACTGACCGCACGCTTCGCTGCCCTGCGCATTCGGATTGCTGATGGCAACCCGCAACGCATCCTCGACAAGGGACAGCAGCACATGCCGGGCGAAGAGGCGTGGCTCGTTGGTGAATGGCGCTCAAACGACGAGCGCAAATATTATCTCTCCAATCTGCCGGCCGAGGCGACCTTGAAAGCTCTCGCGGCTGCCATCAAAGCGCGATGGGTCTGCGAGCAGGCCCATCAGCAGATGAAGGAAGAGCTCGGCCTCGATCACTTTGAAGGCCGATCATGGCAGGGCCTACACCGACACGCGTTGATGACGATGATTGCCTATGCCTTTCTTCAACATCAACGCCTTACCAAGGCAAAGCGGGAAAAAAAGGACGAGGCACGGCCCGCCTAAGCCGACACTGCCGGCCATTCGACGCATGGTGATCGCCGCGCTGTCGCAGCACCAACCCCTTCAACGATGTCCCCATTGCCGAATTAGGTTCCAGTCGTCCTGGAAATTGAATCTGCCAATGTAGTGTTAGGCACCACCTTCGATGGCGATGCAGGGAGGTGCTGCGCCTCGAGCTGATGGTAGAACGTGGTCCGTCTGAAACAGCCACAAGCATCAGGAAGGAAGCGCAGCATGAAACATTATGCCGGACTGGATGTGTCGGTGAAAGAGACCTCGGTTTGCATTGTCGACGAAACGGGCAAGATCTGCCATGAGGTGAAGCTCGTCAGCCACCCCGAGGACCTCACCGCGGTTCTGAAGCACCCTGCCTTGCACATCGAGCGGATCGGGCTCGAGGCGGGGCCATTGTCGCAGTGGCTGTTTGAGGGGCTGGCCAGGGCCGGTCTGCCGGTGATCTGCATCGAGACCCGTCACACCAAGGCGTTCCTCAAGGCGCAGCCGAACAAGAGCGATCGCAACGATGCGCGCGGGATCGCGCAGATGATGCGGGTCAACCTGTTCCGCCCCGTGCATGTGAAGACGCTGACGAGCCAGAAGCGCCGCGCCCTGCTGACGGCGCGCAAGCTTCTGCAGGAAAAGGCGATTGCCATCGAGAACGATATCCGTGGTCTGCTGCGCAACTTCGGGCTCAAGGTCAGTGTCGTCGGAGCGGTCAGATTCGAGGATCGGATTCGCGAGCTCCTCGAAGGCAGGTCCGATCTGGCGGAGATCTCAACCCCTCTGCTGGCCGCCAGGCGGAAGCTGCGCGAGGAGTTCTCCCGGCTGCATCGCAAAGTGCTCGAGATCGCCAGGGACGATGTGATCTGCAACCGTTTGATGACAATCCCCGGTGTCGGTGCCGTCACCGCACTGGCGTTCACCAGCACCATTGATATTCCGGCGCGCTTCCGGAACTCACGAGCGGTGGGGCCGGCGCTGGGATTGACACCGGTTCTCAATCAATCGGGCGAGAGCCACCGTGTCGGCCGCGTCTCGCTGTGTGGCGACGCCATGATGCGCACGCTTCTCTATGAGGCGGCCCAGGTGATGCTGACCCGCGTCAAGAAATGGTCATGGCTGAAGGCCTGGGCTATGAATCTCGCAAAACGGAGTGGCCACCGAAAGGCCATCGTCGCCCTAGCGCGCCGGCTGGCCGTGATCATGCATCGCATGTGGAGCGACGGCACCGTGTTCCGTTGGACAAGGGACAGCATGCCGATCGCCACTTCATAACCGATCATCTAAGGAGACGACCAGGTTCCGCCAGCCGGCGGAAGACGTCCTTCGCGGGACGATGGATGAGGTGAGTTCGCTTTGGGGTCTTGCGCCGATCGCGCCATTGATCAGGACGCGAGGAAGATTGAACCGCTTCATTCTTCTGATCCCATGCTGGGACGGCCAAGAGCCGATCCCGAAGAGAAGCGAGGCCCCGTGAACGACGTTAACCGCCGAAGAAGAAGCCGAAACCGCGACAGCGCTTGACCTCAACACGCCGAATAGAGAAGACCCTAATTAAATGCCAAATGACACATGGTGACGTTGCTCTCCGAGTGGGGCGAGGAACCAAAGCCGGCGGAGGTGAAGATCGACCCGTCCGTGGACATGAAGACGCCGCCCAAGACCCCAGGTCGATACCGCCTCGGCCGCGCCGCCGAGCTCCTGAAGTTTCATCCGCCGCACCTCACCGATCAGCCCAGGTTTGCCGGAACGAAGCGGATCGGCATCGAGCCAGGCAGGAGCTGCGATCTTCCAAGACAGAGGCAATCGTCCAGAAGGCGCGCGAAACGGTTCCGCAGGACGCCACAGTATGGCCTCGAAAACTGGCAATCGTTCGCCGTGCCGTATTGAACGATGGAAACCACTGATCAGAGTGACGAACAATGGTAACTATCCTTCGGGATGATGGTGCGGAAATCTATGAGACGAAGGGCGGAATCACCGTCACCCGGCAGCGCCGGCCGACGCCTTATGCGGATGCGGTTTCGTCCTATATCGACAAGCTCGATGAGCGCCGCGGCGCAGTCTTCTCGTCAAATTACGAATATCCCGGCCGCTACACCCGCTGGGATACCGCCATCGTCGATCCACCGCTCGGTCTGTCCTGTTTCGGCCGCGATGTATGGATCGAGGCCTACAACGAGCGCGGCGAGGTCATTCTCGGTTTCATCGCGGAAAAGCTGAAGACGGTTTCCGAACTGGTGCTTGGCGCTTCCACGGCCCGCGGGCTTGACCTGACTGTGAAGACGCCGGATCGTGTCTTTGCCGAGGAAGAACGCTCGAAGACGCCGACGGTCTTTACCGTGCTGCGCGCAGTGACCGATCTCTTCTACCCACATTGGTTGCGGGTGAGAATCGAATAGCTGTAGGTAATATGACGCACTTTGTTGCGGGGCGTTGCGGTTGCCATCATTCATTTTCAGTTGCTTCACGACTCGCAAATACAAAGGCGATCGCCTGGGTTGAAGGCATCCTAATCAACCGGCTTCCGTTGTCGAGGGTTCGGCCCTATTTCAGCTCATCGGCGTCCAAGGGTGGCGGCAGGCAGCGAAATGGCGGTGTGAAACACCACGGCCGGCTTCGTGCGCCGAGGAGTTGAAGCCCACGGCGAGGCGCTGTATTGGTAGCCCGTCGGAAATGAGAGCGGCGCCGATCGGCGTCTACTTTTGGCGGGTACCTGGAATCGAGAGTGCATGAGAAGGCCGGAACGAACATTCGTTGTTGAATTCAAGGGGCGACGGCAGGCAAAGGCGATGCCCTTCGAAGACCACCGCCACCGCGTCGGGCGCCCGGCGCACCTGTTGCTCGAACAGCTCGTGCACGCACAGCTCCGACGGATAGTCCACTTCCGTCCGGTTCAGATCGTCAAGAAGATAGCCCCGCTCCTCAGCTGACAGCAGCTCGATGCGGCCGACGGGCTGCTCGGCATCGGCAACCATCGCCCGCAGCAGCGCCAGCAGATAGCCGCGCTGCCGCTCGATCGTTGCCTGGTCGAACAGCGCCGTCGCATAGCCCAAAGTCCCGGCGATCACCTCGCCCTGCTCTCCCAGGTTCAGTTCCAGATCGAACTTCACCTGATCGAGCCCCTCCCCCGCAGCCTCCACGCTCAATCCGGGAAGATCGAAGGTCTCACGGGCATCGTTCTGCCAGGCCAGCCCCACCTGGAACAGCGGCGTGTGGTCAAGGGCCCGCGGCGGCTTAACGATCTCCACCACCTGCTCAAACGGCAGGTCCTGGTGCTCCTGCGCGGCCAGCGCCGTGCGCCGTACCCGTTCCAGAAGCACCGACACGCTCGGTTTACCCGACAGATCCATTCGAACCGCCAGGGTATTGACGAAGAAGCCGATCAGATCCTCGATCTCGCGCCGGCCGCGATTGGCACTCGGCACGCCGATGACAAGGTCGTCCTGCCCCGACAGGCGCGACAACACCGCCGCCCAGGCCGCCAGCACCGTCATGAACAAGGTCGTGCCATGTTGCCGGCTCAGCCGCTTCAGCCCGCGCGTCAGCTCCTGGTCGATGACCACCGGCACGGTCGCTCCGGCAAAGGATTGTCGCTCCGGCCGTGGCCGGTCGGTCGGCAGCGCAAGCCGGGCCGGCGCGCCAGACAGAGTGTCACGCCAATAGGCTGCCTGAGCCTGCAGCCGTTCGCCCGACAGCCATTGCCGTTGCCAGGCGGCATAATCAGGATACTGGATCGCCAGCGGCGGCAAAGGATCGTCGTGCCCGGCCGCAAACGCCCGGTAAAGGCTGCTGAGCTCGCGCACCAGCACGCCCATCGACCAGCCGTCCGAGACGATGTGATGCTGCGTCAGCAGGAAGACATGCTCCTCAGCCGACAGCCGGATCAGGCGGCCGCGGATCAGCGGCCCGCGAGCAAGATCGAATGGCGTGTGTGCCTCTTCATGGCACAGAGCCGAAAGCGCCGCTTCCGCATTAGGGCATAGACTCATAACGACCTGATCCAGATGCGTGTCGCGGCCAACTTAATGGCAGCGAGAAAGTTGCGCGGGTCTTTGTCGTATCTGGTTGCGATGCCGCGGAACTGTTCGAGTTTGTTGAAGAAGCGCTCGATCAGATTGCGTTGGCGATAGACCCATGCGCTGAAGGGGAAGCTGGCCTTGCGGTTCCGTTTTGCTGGAATGTTGGCCCAAGCCCGTTTTT